>ERZ808278.36-NODE-36-length-127576-cov-11.611680_pt1 | contig 127576 bp, 110 predicted proteins | sample MGYA00521239_ERZ808278 | MGnify/ENA primary metagenome ERZ808278 (study PRJEB31516, sample SAMN03275600) | gut metagenome | biome: mammalia-associated habitat; material: feces | host: Papio cynocephalus | place: Kenya | collected 2012-07-17 ...
GCGCGGTGGTGGCGCAATTGTTTTGCGAGGCAAAACAATTGCTCAAAAGGTCAATTTGTCGAAAAAATTAATAATTATGAATTAATAATTAATAATTTTGGAAGGCGAAGCCTTATCCGATATCTATTCGTCTATGTCGTTGCGAAATTATAGAAATTGAGAAAAGTGTATTGCAATGGCGCAAATATTTGATTAAATCAACATTTTGTAAAGATTTGGGTAGAGGATTGTGTAAATTGCTATTGACATAGGGTGCGATATAAGTTAAAATCAATATGTATAGTTATAACTATACACAACAGCAAAATCATTCGAGCAAAGCGGAGCGGAAAGCTCTGTTGAAGGACAATAAGTATGGCTCGGTGACGTCAATAGCATTTGTTCTCTTCACGGCCTCGCCTTTGGCGTGGCATACGGCAATAAGTCTTGGGTTGAGGGCAGAGGAGCATCAAAGGAAGGTTATTATGAACATCAAGGAAAAACTTGCTTCTGCCAAGAACGGCAAGAAGGAACTTACCCCCAAGCAACAGAAAGTGCGCACCATACTCAATTGGGTTGCCACTGCCGTTTGCGTGGTTGTCATCATTTTTGCACTCGTTGTGGCAATATTTACGATTGCCGGTGCAAACGACGATCATCTCACTCGTTTCGGTGACAAAATTTATATGAACGTCGCATCGGACTCAATGTCTCCGACGTTTACCCCCAACGACGTACTTATTGCGGACACTTTTGACAAAGCCACGAACATTGACAAGATCAAAGTCGGTCAAGTTGTGACTTTCTCAACGACAGGTGTGTACGAAAACGCAAGATACGCCATTTACAACACCCACAGAATTGTAAAACTCAATTATGACAAAGACGGAAACCTTACCTCGGTCATAACTCGCGGTGACCATCAAGACGCAAGTTGGAAAGACGCCGCTGCGGAATACGAAAAAGACCAAGACGATAGAGATAAGGCAATTATCGGCAAAACCGAAACCGTGGCAATCGACGCAATCGTTGCAACGTGGGGCGACGGTGAGACGAGCGGAAAGATGCTCAAAGGTTGCGGTGCTTTCTCCAACTGGATTCAAGACACCGAGCACTTTGGCGCAAGCAAAGACGTGCGTTTCTTCTGCATCGTAGTGTTGCCGTTGATTTTGTTGTTCGTCATTTACGCATTCGTGCTTATCCGCACTCTCGTCATTGCAAAACTTGAAAATCAACGCAAAGTTCAAGCGGAGCAAGTCGTCACGGTTGACAGCCTTTCGGACGAAGAAAAACGTCGTCTTGCACAAGAGTATCTTGCGTCTTTGGCAAAAGAGCAAGAGACGAGCGCAAGTGAAGACGTTACCGTCACCGAGACCAAAGAGGAGTCGGAAAAGGACGTTGAAATCTGCGATACGCAAGAAGCATCGGAAGATAAGGAATAATGCAATTTTCTCGCACGCGTGTGCTTTTCACGCGTGCGACTCGATATACTTTTTTGCCGATTTTATATCTACGATATAAAGTGGCGATAATAGGGGAGTTATTCCGATCTGACGAGTGCAAATCGAATACCCCCGCGCCCCCAAATTTCTTCGTTGTTATTGCTTGCGACAGGGCGCAATCGCTATCGTGCAAAATCTCTCGCTCGGCGGGAGTCGGTTGCCCGAAGGGAGTCGGGCCTACCGAACCTTATATAAGCAAATAGTATGAATATAAATCTTGTATTTGAATTTCTCAAAGCGTTTTTGGGTGCTTTCTACGATAAGGGCATCGGAAGTATTTTTTGGGGTATAATTCACATCTTTTACAACGACGGCTACGCCGACGCTTTCAAGAACTACACCGAGTATTTCGGCGCGGGTGAGTGGGCGGTTGCCATCATATTTATCATTCTCATAGTGGCGGCAATCGTGGCGGTCATCGTTTTGCTTGCGCTCGGTATTCGCAAACTCGTGCGTATAAGCAAGGCAAAAGTGCTTCCGCAAGACCTCGTCGAAGAGTGCGCCAATCTCAAAAAGCAAATCATCAAAATGTCCGCCGAAAAGGATAGAATCCTCGGTATGCGCGTCAGCGATATCGGCAATTACGAGGGCGAAGAAGAGGGCGAAGGAGAGAAGAAAGAGGATCAATCTCAAACGGGAGAATCGCGCTTTTACAAACTCACCGAAATCGACAAAATCTACGAGAACTACGTTCCGCCCGTTTACGACGACGAGATCACGTTGCCCGAGCTTTGCGACCGTTTCCGCAACTTTGCTTGCTCGCGTATGAGATTGTATTACAATCCGCGTATCATAAGGCTGTTTATCGCGGGTATGTCCACCTCTCGTCTTATGATTTTGCAAGGTATTTCAGGTACCGGTAAAACTTCGCTTCCGCACGCTATGGGTATATTCCTCAACAACCCCGCGACGATCGCGTCCGTGCAACCGTCTTGGCGTGATCGTACCGAGCTTTTCGGATACTTCAACGAATTCACCAAGCGTTTCAACGAGACCGAGGTTTTGAAAAAGATGTACGAGGCTACGTGGAACGATCAGATTTACCTCACCGTCCTCGACGAAATGAACATCGCGCGTGTCGAGTACTATTTCGCGGAAATGTTGTCAATTCTCGAAATGCCGTCCCGTGACGAGTGGATAGTCGACCTCGTTCCGTCGGGCTGGGCAAACGACCCCAAACATATCGACAAAGGTCGTTTCAGACTTCCGCAAAATATGTGGTTCATCGGCACGGCAAACAACGACGACTCGACCTTCGCTATATCGGATAAGGTTTACGACCGTGCTATGCCTATCAACATCAACAGCAAGGGCGTGCCTTTCGACGCTCCGTGGGCGGATAATATCTTCATCAGCTACAAGCACCTCGAAGCTATGTTCAAAGAGTCGCAAGAGGTCTACAAGGTCTCGCAAGATATCCTTGACAAGGTCAACAAACTTGACGACTACGTCATCGAACACTTCCGCCTCGCGTTTGGTAACCGTATCGTGAAACAGCTCAAAGAGTTCGTTCCGTCCTACGTCGGCTGTGGCGGTACTGAAATCGACGGTCTCGACTACGTTCTCTGCAACAAGATATTCCGTAAGTTCGAGTCACTCAACCTCTCCTACATCCGTGACGAAATCGACGGACTTATCCTCTACCTCAGCGAGTTGTTCGGGGAGGAGAATATGCAAGAGAGTAAAGAGTATATCAACCGCCTCAAAAAACTCTTCTAAAATACATTATCGAGCGAATAGCTGTGTCAGCGCGCCTCCGCTACAAAATCACGTACGCATAGTACGTTGGGTTTTGTATCGGACGCACGCTTCCTTGCTCTTCATCTCGATACTGCATTTTAGCGTTTCTAAATATGTTGTGTGGAGAATAAATATTCCACAACTTGCGCCGTAGGCGCAAATATCACTCTCGCTTTGCGAGAATATCACTGCGACATCGTCGCAATATCACTGTGCGTAGCACAATATCACTTGCGCCAAAGGCGCAACGAATAGTATATGGAAGACAACAAAATCACAAGAGAAGTGTACAAAGCGTACGCAGATAAGATTGTTTCCGTTCTCGACAAGGAGGGCTTTTATGAGCAATTCCAAAATCGTGTCGAGAAGGGGTCTTCCGTGTTCAAATTGGCAAAAAAACGCCTCATTCAAGACATATCCATTGACTGGATCGACACCATAGAGAGCATTTTGCCAAACCTCGATACCATCGTCCGTAATCCTCGTAAATTCATCGTGCAAGAAGAGGATATCGTGGACGTTTCGCTTGCAAGAAGTATCTCGACGGAGTCCGTCAAGTACCTTGCACAGCACACCAATATGATCTCCAAGGTGGACGAAAAGACGGGTGACGTCACGCCGTCCAAAATCCTCAATATCACCAAAGAAGAGTCCTTCGAGATCTACGAAAACCGCTTTATTTACACGCTTTTGTTGAAGCTTAAAGACTTCGTCACGATGCGTTACGACAAGATCAAAAAGGCGTCTGCAACGCAAGACGTTTTGGAGCTCGACATAGAGTCTCGTTTCAATTTGCCCAGCAAAAAGATTACTTATCGTACGGAATATTTTGCACAGTTGAGCTTTGACGAGGTTATGCGCCTTGATCCCGATACGCTCACCAAAATTGAGCGCGTTGCAAAGATTGACCGCATTATCACGGACTTTTTGTCCTCGTCTTTTGCAAAATCGATGCGCAATTCCGCGCCCGTCAGACCGCCGATTATGCGTACCAACGTCATTTTGAAAGAACCCAACTTCAAAAAAGCGTTGACTCTTTGGCAATTCGTCGAGACGTACCAAGCAACGGCGGGTTTCTCGACGTCCGACGAGGTGGAAGAATACGATATCGAGGACGACAGCGCAAAACGCCTTCGCAGTATGATTACGCTCAACACGATGGTGTTTGAGAGCTTGTACGACCAATGCGAGACGGATTTCGATATGGAAGACAAGGAATTTGCCGACTTTATGCGCGTCGGTCAAATGGACTTCCAAAAAGACGAAATCGACCGCGACGAATACGCTCAAAAGCTCGACAATAAGGAAGAAAACGAGGACGAGCAAGAGAACATCGAAGAGGTGAAACCCCAAGAAGAAGAGGACGCCGACAAGGAAATTCCGCCCGAACCCGAAGAAAAAGAACCCGAAATTCAGCAAGAAGAGATAGAAAAAGAGGTTGAAAAACCGCAAGAAATAGAAAAAGAAGTGGTCGTTGAACGTCCCGTCGAAGTGGAGCGTTTCAAGGAAATGCCACCGAAAGCCGACCAAGAAGAGGTCGACCTCGAACCCGATGCGGAAAAATTCGATCAACATCTCTTTGAAGTGCGCAAGATTTTCAAGCGTCCGGACGACGACAAAATCAAGCAAGAAGAGATCATCAAAGTCAAAGACGCAATCGACCGTTGCCTTACGTCTTATCGTCGTATCAAGCAAGAAGAGCTTGAAGAGAGAGACAGACAAGAGCGCATACGCCGTCGCAGAGAGGATATCGAAAAGCGCGCCGCTGCGTTCAAAAAGCAACGTGAAGAGCTTGAAAAGAACGGTGCGAATATCGACGATTCCGCACTCGGAATGGACCCGTTCAGCTATCAAAAAGCCAAAATCGCAAGAGAGAAGAGCGAAGAAGAGGCAAGAAAGCGCAAAGAAGCTATCAAAGTCGATAAAAAGGAAAATCTCGAACTCGAAGACAAGAATACCGAGCCTATCAACAAGGCAATCGACGAGATGGAGCAAGCGCGCGCCAAGAAAGCTGAAAGAGACGCCAAAATCGACGAGCATCTTGACAATATCGACGCGATTATGCCACTCGAAAACGACGTTCCAATCGTGTCGAGAGTGCGCAAAAAGAGAGATTATTCCATCGCGAAACAATCCGCTCAAATCGCCCAGGTTTCCGCGCAAAACGAGGCTGAAAACGCTGACATTCAAGACGGCAATACGAGCGCGCAAAACGCGGATAGAAAGCCCAAAATTCGTCTTGCGAAAGACACAAAAATCAACCCGTGGGGTGACGACGGAATTAAAAAACGTCGCATAAATCTTACACCCGTGGACGAAAGCAAAGTCGCTGTTGGAGAGGTGCACGTCAAGGACGACGACAAACCCGTTTTGTGGGGCGGAAACGCCGAACTCGGCAACCTCGAAGCCGTACAAACCGAACAAAAGCCCAAGAGAAAATATACTCGTAAGGCAAAGGCGCAAGAGGTTGAATCAAGCGACGAAAAAACGGCTGAAAACACAGCAAACAGTTGGGAAATCTTCACAGTCGATACCGCAAATATCGATGAAAATTCGCTTGAAAACGAGCAAGAAATCGAGCAAGAAGAGACGGTGAAACCCGTGTCCGAAATGCGTATAAATATCGGCGGTAGAATTGAAAACACCGACGGTATGGGAATAAGCTTCAAGGGCGAAAGCAAGCCCGTTTTGTGGGGCGGAAACGCCAATCTCGGCAAGCTCGACGGTGAGAAAAACGAGCAAAAACCGAAGAGAAAATACACTCGAAAACCCAAGACGGAAGATGTGAAAGTCGAAGCCGTGGAAGAGACAAAAAACACCGACGTAGAAGAGCCGATAACGACTGACGCAAGCGAGGTGAAAGCCACCGCGGAAAACGAGGTGAGACCGAGCGTCGAAGCAGAGCAAAAAGCGGTTGAAACCGAGCAAAAACCAAAAACTTCGAGAAAGAAAAAAGAGAAGAAAGATCCGTGGGAATTGAGTGCTACGACTCTCAACCAAAAGTACACTTTGCCGAGCGGAAAAGAGCGTCGTTTTGACGCTATTGACGAAGATAAAGTTTCCGTCGGCGGAATCAAATTTAAGTCGGGAAGCGGAATTATAGACCCGTTCGGTAACACTTTCGATATAAGCGCAAAGCCCGAAAATCACGACGACGAAGAGTAAGAAAGCGTGCGCACCGTCGGTGCGCACGAACGCTATAAAAATGAAAAATAACGCCTAAATTTGTACAAAAATGAGTGCATAAATTTTTACGATGAAAACGAGCAAAAACGAGACTAAAAAGAATTTAAGCAAGGCAAAGAAGATATACAACGTCGTATCAACGGTCGTCGTTGCTTTGATATTCGTCTTTTTGGTGGTTACGGTTGCAGTTATGCTCGTGCAACAAAAGAGTGGCGGAGAGAGCAAAATCTTCGGATACTATATGTACGACGTGTTGTCGGACAGTATGAGCGGAACGATTGAAAAGGGTGAAGTTATCCTATGCAAAGAGGTGGACGACGTAAACGCTTTGCAAGTGGGAGATATAATCACTTTTACCGCTCCGAGCGGACCTCTCACAGGATATAACGAGACGCATAGGATAGTCGAAATCGTCCGCAACGAGGACGGCACGATAGACTATATCAAAACCGCGGGTGACAAACTCTACGACGGAAAAACCAAAACGGACGACTGGCAATTGAAGCCCGAAAACGTCAAGGCAAAATACGTCAAAAAGAGCGTTTTCGTGGGCGGATTGAGGCAGTTTTTGTCCCATTGGTACGGATACGTGGTGCTCGTTGTTATACCGCTTTGCGTAGTGTTCGGACTTATCGTAGCGGGATTCGTTAGAGACAAAGTTGCGCTTGAAACCGAGAAGAACAAGAAAAGCGTTTCACTCGACGATTTGACGGAAGAAGAGAAGAAGAAGCTGTTAAGCAATGAAGACGAAGATAAAAAATAAGGCACGGTGAGTGCCTTATTTTTTATCTTCATCTAGTGATATTGCAACTTTGTTGCAGTGATATTCTCGCGCAGCGAGAGTGATATTTTTTGCTTGTGCAAAAAGTGATATTCGCACTTCGTGCGAGTTGTGGAATATCCCATATTCGCTACGCTTGATTCCCACGGCGCAACATTCGTTGCTTCTCGGAATGACATAAGGAGAAATGTAAATCGGGTGTGGGTGTCCCACCATATCGTCATTGCGCCAATGTCGAGTGAGGAAACTTGCTTGCAAGGGTTTCCGAACGATGCTATTTTTGGAGTGATTGTATTTGCATTTATACAAATATAAGCCGTAGGCTTGCGCTATCAGCGCACAATCACCGTGGAGCGGTATGCTGGCAATCTAGCCGAAGGCGCAAGTTGTGAAATATTCCGTATTGAAAATTTAATCGTAGTTTAACGTTTTTGAGTTAAGGTTTGAGTGAAGGGAAAGCGGTGAAGATTGCAAAAATATTTTTTTGCGGTATCTAATGCCGTGGATAGATATTACATACCCGTTTTGCAAAAATGCGAGAGATAAATACTATTGCGTTTTTTGCACGCTTATGCTAATATAAATAGACTTATAATATATATATGGGGAATTGCGTATGTTGGCAAAACTTACAAGTTACGCTCTCGACGGATTGACGGGCTACGCCGTCGATGTCGAAATCGACATAAACAGCGGGCTTCCCGGTTACGATATGGTGGGACTTGCGTCCACCGCAACCAAGGAAAGCAAAGAACGCGTGCGCTCGGCAATCAAGAACAGTGGATTTCAATATCCCGCAAAGCGCATAATCGTCAATCTTGCACCCGCGGACACCAAGAAGGAAGGACCTACTTTCGACTTGCCTGTGGCTCTCGGTATAATGGCAGCGACGGGACAAATCGAAAACAAATCTTACAAAAACTACGTGATTATCGGAGAGCTTTCGCTTGACGGACAACTACGCCACGTCAACGGAATTATGCCTCTTCTTATCTCGGCAATGCAAGAGGGGCACAAGAAATTTATTATCCCCGAAGAGAACGCAAGAGAGGCAAGTTTCATCGAGGGCATAGAAGTGTACGCGTTGCCAACGCTCCGCGACGTCGTGGAGATGTTGAGCGGTGTCGTGTACGAAAAAGTGCCGACTTCCACTTACGAGTCCGCTTGCGTATGCCACGGCTACGGCGTTGACTTTGCCGACGTAAAGGGGCAAACGGTTGCAAAACGCGCAATGGAAATTGCGGTTGCGGGCGGACACAACGTGCTTATGATAGGACCTCCCGGTGCGGGCAAAACGATGCTTGCAAAGTGCGTGCCCACGATTATGCCCGAGATGACCTTTGAAGAGGCAATCGAAGTAACCAAAATCCACAGCGTTGCGGGCATACTGGACAGCAATATCGGCATAGTTACGACGCGCCCGTTCAGAACTCCGCACCATACGACCACCGTTCCCGCGCTCGTGGGCGGAGGCGCAAAGGCAAAACCGGGTGAGGTGAGCCTTGCCAACCACGGCGTGCTCTTCCTTGACGAAATGCCCGAGTATTCGCGCCACGCGCTTGAAACGTTGCGCCAACCGCTCGAAGACAGAAAAGTCACCGTATCGAGAGTGCAACAAACCACGGAATATCCCGCAAACTTTATGCTTGTTGCGAGTATGAACCCGTGCCCGTGCGGAAATTACGGCTCAAAAAATCAAATATGCCGTTGCACGCCTTCGCAAATACACAATTACGTGTCCAAACTCAGCGGTCCGCTTATGGACAGAATAGATTTGCAAATCGAAGTTGATAATATCACTTACGACGAACTTCGCGGTAAGCAAAGCGGTGAGACGTCGGCGCAAATCAAAGAGCGTATAAACAGAGTGCGCAAATTGCAAAGAGAAAGATTTGCAAACGACGGAATTATGACCAACGCCGAGATGGGCTCGCGTGAACTTGCGAAGTATTGCCAAATCGACAAAGATTGCGAAAGACTGTTGCAAAAGGCGTTCGACAAGCTCAATTTGAGCGCAAGAGGCACGACTCGCATACTCAAAGTGGCAAGGACGATTGCCGACATCGAAGGTGAAGAAAACATATTGCCCGCGCATATTGCGGAGGCAATTCAGTATAGAGGACTGGATAGGAAGTACAGCTGATGGACGGACAAGACCATACGAGCAAAACTTTGCTTGCGCTATCGTGCGTCGAAGAGCTTTCTTTGAAAAAGAAAACCGCATTGCTCGACGCAATCGACGTTGACGAAATCGGCACGGAAGAGGCAAAGGATATCGTTTTCAAAATTCTCGGTGACGAACACGCGACGGATTTTTATAAGAAACTGCAAAGCGTGGACGACATAGTCGATGACCTCAAAAAGAGGGACGTACACTATATCACTTGCTACGACGACGAGTATCCCGAGCAACTTGCCGAAGTCTACGACAGACCGCTATTGTTGTTCGTAAAAGGCAACGTTTCCGCGCTCAAAAAGAGAAGTATATCCGTGGTAGGCACGCGCCGTCCCACGAGATACGGCGCAAAGGTGGCGGAAGAGTTTTCGAGAGAATTTGCAAAAGCGGGACTTTGCATAGTGTCGGGTTTTGCAAGAGGAATAGACTCAATCGCGCATAAAGCGTGCGTGGAAAACGGCTCTGAAACGATTGCGGTGTTTGCGTGCGGACTTGACGTGGTTTATCCCGCCGAGCATAGAGGACTTATGGACGGCGTGCTTGCCAACGGCGGTGCGATAGTCAGCGAATATCCGATGGGAACGAAGCCTCTTCAATATCATTTTCCCGAGCGCAATCGTATCGTGAGCGGAATAAGCGAGGCGGTGTTCCTACCGCAAGCGGCAACCAAGAGCGGGTCGCTCATCACGATAAGGCTTGCGATAGAGCAAGGCAAGGATATATTCGTCGTGCCGAGCAACATTTACGACGAGGAAAGCGCGGGAAACAACGAACTTTTGAGAGAAATGCCACACGCACTCGTCGTTAAGCCCGAAGACGTGCTTGACGCTATGCATATATCGAGAGAAGTCGTGGAGAAAAAGACGATAGAACTCGATTTTACGCAAAATCAAATTCTTGAATACCTCAAAGGTGAGGAGCGCCACGTGGAAGACCTTATAGAACTCACCGGTCTCAACGTGAGCGAACTTACGTCCGTGCTTTTCGACCTCGAAATAGAGGGACTTATCGTGAAGACGGCGGGCAACTATTACGCACTTGCGTAAGCGATAAAGAAATTTTTGTAGGGGGCAATGCCCCGAGGAGACATAATGAAACAACTCATAATAGTCGAGTCACCGCACAAAGCCAAGACGATACAAAAGTATCTGGGCAACGACGCCGCGGTGCTTGCGTCCAAAGGACACGTTTGCGATTTACCTACGCGCTCTTTGGGCATCGACGTCGACAACGGATTCAAACCGCAATACATCGTCACGCCGGACAAGGAATCAACCATAAAACAACTTTCACAAGCAGTGAAGAAGTACGACAAAGTGTACCTCGCAACCGACCCGGACCGCGAAGGTGAAGCTATATCTTGGCACTTGAAAAACACGCTCGGCGTAAAGGGCGATAAGGTGCGTATAGAGTTCAACGAGATTTCCCCCAAAGCGGTGCGTGCCGCAATGGAAAATCCGCGTGAGATCAATATGGATCTCGTCAACAGCCAACAAGCAAGACGCGTGCTCGACAGACTTGTGGGTTACAAAATTTCTCCTATACTTTCGCGCAAACTCAAACCGAGTTTGTCCGCCGGACGCGTACAATCCGCCGCTCTCAAAATGATAGTGGACAGAGAAAAAGAGATACGCGATTTCAAGCCCGAAGAGTATTGGACGATAAACGCGCTTTTGCTCAAAGACGGCGCAAAAAAGACCAAGGCAAACCTCTTCAACGCGTCGCTCAACGATAGAAACGGTGAGAAAATCAAGCCGACTTCCGCAGACGAGGCGTACGCAATCGCAGACCAAATGAAGGCAAGCGATTTTAGAGTAGACGAGGTGAAAAAGAGCGTTTCTACGTCAAAACCCGCACCGCCGTTTACCACGAGTACGATGCAACAAGAGGCAAGCCACAAGCTCAATATGACTGCCGAAAGGACGTCGAGAGTGGCGCAACAACTCTACGAAGGCGTAAACATCGAGGGTGAGGGACAACACGCGCTTATTACGTATATCCGTACCGACAGCGTGCGTATTTCACCCGATTTTGCAAGAATAGCACTTGCGTACATCGCGCAAAACTACGGAAGCGAATACGCGCCCAAAACGCAAAATATCTACAAGACCAGCGAGAACGCACAAGACGCGCACGAGGCTATAAGACCTATCGACCTCAACCGCACGCCCAAGTCTCTCGAAGGCAAGATGGACAGAGACGCGTTTAGACTTTACAAACTCGTGTACGAACGCTTTATGGCGTCGCAAATGACTCCCGCGCAATACAACACGATGAGGGTGCATATCGTCGGTGAAAAAGACGGTGACAAACTCGGCTTCGTGGTGAGAGGCAAGAGCGTCAAATTCAAGGGTTACACCGCCGTATATTCGCAGACGGTGGAAGAGGACGACGATGATAAAGAACTCGATACTATGCCCGACCTCAACGAGGGTGAACATCTCAATCTCGACGACGTGGCTTGCGAACAAAAATTCACAAAACCGCCGGCGAGATACAACGACGCAACGCTTGTCAAAGCTCTTGAAGAAAACGGTATCGGACGTCCGAGCACATACGCAAGCATAATTTCCGTCCTTGCAAAGAGGGAATATACCCAAAAAGTGCAAAAGGCAATTGCGCCCACGCAACTCGGTGAGGCTGTTTGCGAGTATATGGAGAAGAATTTTCCCGATATAATGAACCTCAACTTTACGGCTCGTCTCGAAGGCGCGTTGGATAAAGTTGCGGACGGCAATCAACAATGGCAAGAGCTTATCGGTGCGTTCTATCCGAGACTTATGAAGTTTGTGGAACGCGCGGCAAAACAAGGCGGCGGAAATTATATGCCCGACGAGGAAAGCGACGTGATTTGCGACAAGTGCGGTGCGAAAATGGTCGTGCGCCACGGCAAATACGGTCCGTTCCTTGCGTGCCCCAACTATCCAAAGTGCAAGAATATCAAGAAAATCGTCGAAGTGGTCGGGAAATGCCCCAAGTGCGGTGGTGATGTGAGCAAACGCGTTTCCAAGGCGGGAAAGACGTTCTACGGTTGCACCAACTATCCAAAGTGCGATTTTATAAGCTGGGATATTCCCGCGCCGTACTTCTGTCCGGAATGCGGAAACACTATGAAAGTAGTCAAGCGCGACGACAAGACGTACTACGTTTGCACCGACCATAAGTGCAAGCACAGAGAATTGGTGAAGGACGAAGATACGACTTCCGAGAATTAATCGTTCGTTGCGACGGCAACGAACGGTGATATTCTTGCTACGCGAGAGTGATATTGCGCCGTATGCGCAGTGATATTTGCGCAAAGCGCAAGTGATATCACACTTCGTGTGGTTGAGGATAAATTAGAAATTAACGAATTATATAAACGACAGTAAAAACCATCGGATAAGGCTTCGCCTTCCAAAATTATTAATTATTAATTAATAATTATTAATTAAAATCGGCATTGCAATATCCAAACGAAAAACTAATATTATGGCGGAACACACGATAAAAATCATTGGCGGAGGGCTTGCGGGGTGCGAAAGCGCGTTGCAATTGCTCGAAAGAGGCTTCAAGGTCGAAATGTACGAAATGCGCCCTCAAAAAACTACGGGTGCGCATAAAACGGACGACCTTGCGGAACTCGTGTGTTCCAATTCGCTCAAATCGTGCGAACCGTGCACGGCGTCGGGACTTTTGAAAGAAGAACTCGATTTGCTCGGTTGCAAATTGCTTCAAATCGCAAGAGAGTGTGCCGTTCCGTCGGGAAGCGCGCTTGCGGTGGATAGACAAAAGTTTTCCGAGGCGGTGGAAAAGGCGTTGTTTGCGTACGACGACTTTACGCTCGTAAGAGAGGAAGTCAAGACGCTTGACGATGATAGACCCACGATAGTCGCCACCGGACCGCTTACGAGCGATACGCTTGCCGAACAAGTGGGCAAACTCACGGGCAAGGATAGGTTGTATTTTTACGACGCTATCGCGCCTATCGTGGAATTTGACAGCATAGATATGTCAAAAGCGTACTTCGGAGGCAGATACGGCAAGGGCGGAGAAGATTACCTCAATCTTCCGATGCAAAAGGACGAATACGAGCCGTTTTATAACGAACTCGTCAACGCACAAACCGTCGTACTGCACGATTTTGAGAAAAAAGAACTCTTTGACGGGTGTATGCCCATCGAAGAGATGGCAAAAAGAGGCAGTGATACGATACGTTTCGGGCCTCTCAAACCCGTGGGACTTCGCAATCCGCAAACGGGTGAAAAGGCGTACGCGGTGGTGCAATTGCGCAAGGAAAACGTTGCGGGAGATTGCTACAATCTGGTGGGATTTCAAACCAATCTCACTTACGGAGAGCAAAAGAGGGTGTTTCGCCTCATTCCCGCGCTCAAAAATGCGGAATTTATCAGATACGGCATTATGCACCGCAACACGTACATAAACGCGCCCGACGTTATAGACGGCACGTTTAGACTCAAAGGGGACAAAACGCTGTATATCGCAGGGCAACTTTCGGGCGTGGAAGGCTACGTCGAAAGCATAATGAGCGGACTTATCGCGGGGCAAGCTATGGCGTGCGAACTTTGCGGTGAAGAGTATAAAATCCCGTCCGAATACACCATAATCGGCGCGCTTTGCAGATACGTATCGCAGATGAGCCTCGATTTCAAACCTATGAACGCCAATCTCGGAATTTTGCCGTCGATAACGGGAATACGAGATAAGTCAAAACGCAAACAAGCGTATCACGATAGGGCGATAAGTTCTCTTCAAGAACAAGTGGAGAGAAAAATTAATAATTAATAATTATTAATTAATAATTGAGGGTGGGACACCCACACCCAAACGGAAACTTATTCGGGGCGTACTTATACACGGTATGTGCGACTTCGGAGACGGAACTCGAACCGCAAGGCGGTGAGCGAATAAGTGCCGAGCTTGACGGTTGTACAAGCGACTGCGCCGTGTTGTTGCGTAGCTTGCGCACAAAGCGCAGTGGCATAATGAGAGGACGATACCTATCTATGCGAGTGCCGTTGTCTCCCCCCGCGAGCGACGAACAATCTTGTAAAGAAATGTCCCTAACCGAGTGGCGGGAGAAATGCCGGCGTGTCCGGAAAGAGGGGGTAATTCTTTTTAGAGGAGTTACGACGCACTCTATTAAAACTGAAACTGAACGCCCGCAATAAAGTGGGCAATGTATTAAACAACTAGGAGGTATAAACTATGGTTGAATTTCGCGGAACTACTATTTGCGCGGTTAGACGCAACGGACAAACCGCGGTGGCCGGTGACGGTCAAGTCACGATGGGCGAAAGCGTCATTATGAAAGGCAACGCCGTCAAGGTCAAACGTATTTACAACGATAAAGTGGTGGTCGGGTTTGCAGGCTCGGTCGCGGACGCTTTTGCATTGTCCGAAAAATTTGAGGCAATGCTCCAAAAATACAGCGGAAATCTTATGAGAGCCGCAGTGGAACTTGCCGAACTTTGGCGCAGTGACAAGGGCGGTAGAAAGCTCGAAGCGTTGCTTATCGCAGCGGACAGCACCGCAATTTACGTAATATCGGGCACGGGTGAAGTTATCGAACCCGAAAACGGAATTTGCGCAATCGGAAGCGGCGGAAACTACGCGCTTGCCGCGGCTCGCGCACTCGTCGACGCTACGGATTTGAGCGCAAAAGACATTGCGTATAAGGCTCTTAAAATCGCAAGCGAAATTTGCGTATACACCAACGACCATATCACGGTCGAGACCGTTTGAGAGGTGAACTATGGATAACAACGTTATGACTCCGAAACAAATCGTCGCGGAACTGGATAGATACATCATCGGTCAACACGACGCAAAAGTGGCAGTGGCAATCGCGCTTCGCAACCGCTATCGCAGAAGCAAGCTTCCCGAAGAAATGCGCGAAGAAATCACGCCGAAAAATATCATTATGAAAGGACCGACGGGCGTTGGTAAAACGGAAATCGCACGTCGTCTTGCAAAAGTCGTAAAAGCACCGTTCGTAAAGGTGGAAGCCACCAAATTTACGGAAGTGGGTTACGTCGGCAGAGACGTAGAAAGCATTATCCGCGACCTCGTGGAAGTGTCTATCCGCCTCGTGAGAGACGAGAAATTCAAAGAAGTTATGCCGAGAGCAACCGAGATTGCCGAGAACAAACTTTGCGAAATTCTCCTTCCTATCCGCAAAAACGCCGCGGGCGCAACCGAGAAGAGCGACGCTCAATTCAAAGAAGAGCTTTTGCAAGAGATACGCGCGGGACACCTTGACGGAATAACCATAGAGATGGAAATCCGCCAACAACCCAAGCCCATACAACTTCAACCCGGCAACGCGCCCGGCAACGAAATCGACCTCGGAAGCATATTCGGCGGTATGATGGGCAAAATGCCCGTAAAGAAGAGAAAACTCACCGTCAAACAAGCGATGGACTTTATCGTCAATCAAGAGGCGGAAAAGATGGTGGACGAGGACGCAATCACGCAAGAAGCTTTGCAAAGAGCGGAGCAAGACGGCGTAGTGTTCCTTGACGAAATCGACAAAATCGCAACTGGCGCAAACGCGTCTCAACAAGGGCACGACGTATCGAGAGAAGGCGTGCAAAGAGACATTTTGCCTATCGTCGAAGGTAGCACGGTGCAAACCAAATACGGCTCAATCCGCACGGACTTCATACTCTTTATCGCGGCGGGCGCGTTCCATATCTCGCGTATGGAAGACCTTATCCCCGAGCTTCAAGGCAGATTCCCGATTAGAGTGGAACTCGACAACCTCACCAAGGACGATTTCGTCAAGATTTTGACCGAACCCGACAACGCGGTGCTCAAACAATACAAGGAATTGCTTGGCGTCGACGGTGTGGAACTCAACTTCACGGACGACGCTATCGACGAGATTGCAAGAGTTGCGTTTGAAGAGAACGAAAACAGCGAAAACCTCGGTGCTCGTCGCTTGCACGCAGTGCTCGAAGCACTCCTCAAAGACGTGCTCTACGAGGCGGACGACAACGTTACGAAACAAATCAATATAGACAAACAATACGTAGAGGCGCACATCAGCGGAAATCTCAAAGAAAGAAACTTGCGTCGCTATATAATCTAAAACAAAGGTAATAATATGATTAATATCCCCAAAGGCACGAAAGATATGTTGCCGCAAGAGGCATATAAGTGGCATTACGTCGAGAACATCGCAAGAGAGACGGCGGCGGAATTCGGTTTTAAGGAAATACGCACGCCTATGTTCGAGCATACGGAGCTTTTCTTGCGCGGTGTGGGTGAGACTACGGATATCGTTACGAAGGAAATGTACACCTTTGACGACAAGGGCGGAAGAAGTATGACTTTGCGCCCCGAAGGCACTGCTGGCGTTGCTCGTTGCTTTATCGAAAACGGACTGCAACAAGGCGTTATGCCTATGAAGGCGTACTATATCGCAAGCGTTTTCCGTTACGAGAAACCGCAAAACGGCAGACTTCGCGAACATCACCAATTCGGCGTGGAGTGCTACGGTAGCGACAGTCCGAGCGCAGACGCGGAAGTTATCGCGCTTGCATCGACGCTCCTCAAAAAGGTAGGACTTACGCAAATCGAACTCAATATCAACAGCATAGGTTGTCCCGAGTGCCGTGCCAAATACAACAAGGCTCTCAAAGAGTACATAGGCGCAAACTTGCACCTTATGTGCGGACAATGCCAAGCAAGATTTGAGAAAAACCCCTTGCGTATCCTCGACTGCAAAGAGGAAAAGTGCAAAGCGATTACCGCAAACGCACCCAAAATCCTCGACTATCTCTGCGACGACTGCAAGGCGCACTTTGAAAAGGTGCAAGCAATTCTTACGTCTTTGGGTATTCCGTTCAAGGTCAATCCCGGTATCGTGAGAGGTCTTGACTACTACACGCGCACGGTATTCGAGTTCGTATCAACGGACATCGGCGCGCAAGGCACGGTTTGCGGCGGCGGAAGATACAACAATCTCGTCGAGGAAGTTGGCGGAAAGCCGACTCCCGCCGTCGGCTTCGGTATGGGGCTTGAAAGATTGCTTCTCGTGCTTGAGAATACCGACAATCTCAAAGCAGAGCCCGAGACTATCGACGTTTACGTGGCGTCCCTCGGTGAAGATGCGCAAAATAAAGCGCGCAAAATCGTCGCACAATTGCGCTCCAAGGGCGTCAAAGCCGAAACGGATATTATGGACAGAGGCATAAAGGCGCAAATGAAATACGCCGACCGCGTAGGTGCAAAATACGTTGTCGTAATCGGTGACGAGGAGCTTCAAAACGGCGTCGTAAACATCAAGAATATGCAAAACGGTGAAACGCAAAGCCATTCCATTGAAAATCTTGCGGGGTATTTTGCAAAATGACGGAAAGAGGAGTCGTATCCAAAGTCAAAGGCAACAAAGCCACAGTGCGTTTTGAAAGGCAAAGCGCGTGCGACAAGTGCCATATGTGCGCCGTGACCAAGGACGGTATGAAAGTGGAAATAGTCATCGAAAACACGCTCGGAGCAAACGAGGGTGATTACGTCGAAGTGGAAATGGGTGAGAAATACGTCCTTACCGCCGCTACGATTGTATACGTTATTCCGCTTATCCTCACTGGCATAGGCATAGGAATCGGCACGCTTATAAACGAGATTGCGCAGATTTGCCTCGGCATAGGCGGACTCGTGGTGGGCTTCGTCATTGCGATATTGCTTGACAAGCTCGTTATCCGCAAAAAGAAAGGATTCGTACCCACTATGAAAAGTATTTGTGGAGAGCAAAAATCGTCGCAGTGATTAGGTCAACACGCACTTGTGCGTATTGCCAATAATCACGCTAGATTTATTGCTCTACTACCGCGCAACTAGTTGCTCAAACGACATCGCGGTGATGGCAACAAATACATTTGTTGCCATAAACCGCATTTGTTCTCGCAACTACTACCGCACAGCCAATCTTCGCTATCAGTTCAAGCAAGGATAAAATAATCTTCCCAAAGTTTCGCAAGATTGGCTGTTTGGTGAGTGCGGTAAAAACTCCTGCCACAGTTTCGCTATATCGCTTGCTTGGTGTGCGCCTTCGGCTAGATTGCCACGCATACCGCTCCACGGTGATTGTGCGCTGATAGCGCAAGCCTACGGCTTATATTTGTATAAATGCAAATACAATCACTCCAAAAATAGCATCGTTCGGAAACCCTTGCAAGCAAGTTTCCTCACTCGACATTGGCGCAATGACGTAAGGAGAAATGAAAAGTCCCACCGACTGTCATTCAGAGGGAACGCAGTGACCGTGGGAATCCAGCGTAGCGAATACGGAATATTCCACAACTCGCACGAAGTGCGAATATCACTTTTGGCGCAAGCCAAAAATATCACTTGCGCTTTGCGCAAATATCACAGCACGCAGTGCAATATCACTCTCGCAAAGCGAGAACGCAATTTAGTAAAATAAGGAGTAAATATATATGTCAGATTACGTTGTATTGAATGAAGACAATTTTGATAATACCGTTGCAAACGGTCTCGTTCTCGTTGACTTTTGGGCAACGTGGTGCGGTCCTTGCAAAATGCTTGCACCGACCATCGATGCCATCGCAACCGAGTACAAGGATAAAGTGGTCGTAGGCAAAGTTGACGTCGACGAAAGCGAAGCTATCGCAAGACGCTTCGGTATAATGTCGATTCCGACGCTTTTCTTGTTCAAAGACGGTGAAGTGGTGGAAAAACTCGTCGGTTACAGACTCAAAATGGAGCTTGAACAACTGCTCAACAAGTACCTTTAATCTTTAAGATACGGAGAACGAAAGATGATTGATTTGAAAAGCATAAGAGAGGTTGACCCCGAGTTGTACGAGTCTATGGTCAAAGAACTTGACCGTCAAAGACACAATCTCGAACTTATCGCAAGCGAAAACATCGTGTCCGAGGCTGTGCTTGCCGCGGCGGGTACTTTTTATACCAATAAGTATGCCGAGGGGTATCCGTCAAAGAGATATTACGGCGGATGCGAATACGTTGACGTTGCCGAAAATCTCGCAATCGAGCGCGCAAAGAAGCTGTTTGGCGTAAAGCACGCAAACGTGCAACCGCATTGCGGTTCAAACGCCAATTTTGCCGTATATTACGCGCTTATGCAAAGCGGTGACACCATTTTAGGTATGACCCTCGCAGACGGCGGACACCTCACTCACGGCGCAAAAGTGAATATGAGCGGAAAGCTCTTCAATTGCGTGGGTTACGGTCTCGATCCACAAACGGAACTTATCGATTACGACAAAGTGAGAGAGCTTGCTCTCGAATACAAACCCAAAGTTATCGTGGCGGGCGCAAGCGCGTATCCGAGAGTTATCGATTACGCTCGTTTCAGAGAAATTGCGGACGAAGTGGGCGCGTATCTCGTAGTGGATATCGCACACGTTGCGGGACTTATCGTGGCGGGAGTGCATCCGAGCCCCGTGGGTTACGCGCACGTCATCACGTCAACCACGCACAAGACGCTTCGCGGACCGCGCGGAGGACTTATCCTTTGCGATGACGACGAGCTTGCAAAAAAAATCGACAAAGCCATTTTCCCCGGCTCGCAAGGCGGACCTCTTATGCACATAATCGCGGCAAAAGCGGTTGCTTTCAAAGAGGCACTTTCACCCGAGTTTAAGGAATATCAAATTCAAGTGGTCAAAAACGCGCAAGCAATGGCAAGTCGTCTTATGGAAAGAGGTTTGAAACTCGTGAGCGGCGGGACGGACAATCACTTGATGCTCGTCAATCTCGTAGGCACGGGCGTTACGGGCAAGCAACTCGAAGCGTGGCTTGACGAGGCGCATATCACGGTCAACAAAAACAGCGTTCCCAATGAGCCGTTGAGTCCGTTCGTTACGAGCGGTGTGCGTATAGGCACGCCCGCAGTGACCACGAGAGGTATGAAAGAAGCTCAAATGGTGCAAATTGCCGATATGATTGCCGATATCGTCGAAAAAGGTGAAAGCGCAATCGAGGGCGTAAAAAACGAGGTTATCGCGCTTTGCGACGAGTATCCTATCTACGAGGACGCCGTACTGCTGTAAGAAGAGCGGCAAGCGTCGATATAACTTCATATCCTGCAAACGCAACGGGTTCAAAATCGTCTCGTTGCGTTTTTTTATCGTTGCAAGCGTCTTTTTTGACGTTTTGATTGCCTTCCGTCGAGCTTTGAGAGTTCGACGGCGGGGCGGTATCGTTTTTATTGCCGTTTTGCGAAGTCGGCGCGCTTCGAGAGTCGTCGTCGCAAGGCTTTGCGCTCTTTTGAGAGGGTTTGCTCATCAGCGACATAAGCATAGGGAGCATAGACGACATATCGTTTTTGCCTCCGCCAAGCGATTTTAGCAAGGACAACATCGGGTTTTGACCCGCATCGAGTATATCGAGGGGAGATTTTTGCTTGCTTTGTGAAAAGTCTATGCGCACTTGCTCACCAATTCCGTTTTGAGCGTAAAACGCGTTTTGCACGCTCGATTTATCGACGGATTGCGTCGAAGCGGTTTTTGGGGCGTTATACGCGTTATTATCGGCATTGCCGACTTGTTTGTCAGCGTTTAGCAGTTGCATAAGCGTTGCGATAGTGTTTGCGTCAAAATTCATAGTCCACCTTGTCACAACCATAATATGCCGTCATATACTGAATGTGACGGAGGAGCTATGAATTTTTACGATTTCAACGGAATGGGTAGAGGAAACTGCGATAACGGCGGAGATTTCAAGGATAAGTTTAACGAATACGCATCGAAGAGCGAAAATGAACTTATGGACGAACTCACCAAAGTGGCGCAAAGAATGAGGGCGGAAGGCACTTTTGACGTTAATATGCTTGAAAACTTGTATAACACCGCCTCACCTATGCTCAACCAAATGCAAAGAGAGCGTATGCGTAGTATAATCGACGCTCTGAAAGGTTGAGTATGGACAAAATCGACGCGAAAATAATAACCGCATTGCGCCAAAATACCAAAATCGATAAAGGCTTGGTGGGCGTGTTGCAAAATAAGGAAGAAAAGATAGACGCGCTCGTACGCGTGCGAAATCCCTTGCAACTGGGACTGTTGGAGCGCAATTTTGACGTTATAAAGAGTTATCCGTTTATACGCTCGGTGGGCATAAAGTGCGGACTTAACGAGGCAATACGCCTTGAAAGAATGCAAGAGGTCGAATACGTGTCGGCACAAAGCACGGTTTTCGCGCTTTCCGATTTTGACGAGAAAAACGACGAAAAAGCGTATTCTAACGGTATGTTTTCGCAGTATCCCATTGCAAAATTCTCAAAGGAACTCACGGGTGAGGGCGTTACGCTATGCGTTATGGATACGGGAATAAATCCGCATTGCGACTTGTCCGTGCCAAGAAATCGTATCGTGCATTTTGAAGATATGGTGGGCGGTGAGGATAAGCCGTACGACGACAACGGTCACGGAACTTTCGTCGCGGGCGTTGCGTGCGGTGACGGACTAACTTCCGCAAGAGAGGTGGTTGGCGTTGCTCCAAAGGCAAACGTCCTCGGTATAAAGGTTATAGGGGACAAGGGCGAGAGCGGTACGTTCAAGATTTTGGACGGTATGCAGTGGCTGTTTGACAATTTTAGGCAGTACGGCGTTAAGGTGGTGTGTATGAGCTTCGGCGCAGAACCGCTATCTTATGCCGATCCCCTCAAAATAGGCGTCGAAATGCTTTCGCGAAGCGGACTTATCGTGGTTGCCGCAGCGGGAAACAGCGGTGAAAACTCTCTCAAATCACCCGCTATAAGCAACGAGATAATTGCCGTCGGCGCAGTGGATAAAGAGGATAGAATTGCGGAATTTTCCTCTCGCGGAGTATACCAAGGTGCAAAACGTCCCGACGTGTATGCTGACGGAATAAAAGTCAAAGGAATTAAGGCGGGCGGAAGTTATACCTATATGAGCGGAACGTCCGTTGCCGCTCCGTACGTTGCGGGGGCGTGCTGTCTTCTTTGTGAAAAATATAAGAACATAACGCCGTATCAAGCCAAGCAAGCGGTGTTATATCATTCATCGGTAGTGGAAGGTGCACATATATTCAGAATTTGACGTAAACGTTTTGCAAAGATGTGTTTTAGTTAAGGTGTATATTAATTTGTGATTTCTCGCAAGATTTTTTCGAGAACGGACAAAAAATACGCCACCTCGCTTTGGTTGTTGTCGCAACCGAAGCTTACACGCACCGCGCCTCTATACGTCGTGCCGAGATACTTATGCACGAGGGGCGCGCAGTGAAGTCCGCTTCTAACGCATATATCGTAGTCGTTGAGTTTGTCGGCAATAAGCGTACTGTCGATATCTCCGAAATTGAATGCCACTATGCCCGTATCGATATCGTGCGTGTATATCGTCGCACCGAGCGTATTTAGCCCGTCTATAAGATTTTTCGATAATCTAACGATGTTTTTTCTCGTTTTATCGACGTTGTCGAACGACCATTTCGCGCCTTGATAAAGCGCGGATATTCCGCCCGAAAACTGCGTACCCGCTTCGTAAGAGTCGGGTGTTTGCAATGTCGGTAACACCTCGATAGACTGCGTACCCGTCCCGCCGTATATAAGCGGTGTGAGCGGAATATCGTTGCGCACTATTAAAAAACCCGTGCCTTGCACGCCGTGAAGTCCTTTATGCCCGGGGCAAGCAAGCGCGCATACGTCGTCCTCTTGCATATCGATTGGGATATACGGCACCGATTGCGCTCCGTCGACGATTAGTTTTATACCGTGTTTTTTTGCGATTTTTCCTATGGATTTTATATCGCAAACCGCACCCGTTACGTTGCACGCCCCACCGAATACGAAATAGTCGAAATTGTGTGCGCAAGCCTCGATATCCGATATTCTAACGCGTCCGTTTCCGTCTTGCTTCAATACTTCGAGAGTTATAACTCCGTCGTTTTTCAGCTTGAAAAGAGGACGAAGGACGGAATTATGCTCGTTTTGAGACGTGAGGACGCGCGCACCTTTTTTTATTCCGCCGAGTAGGGCAAGATTCAACGCTTCCGTGCAGTTTTTGGTGAATATAAGGTTATAATTTTGGCTTGCGCCGAGTTTTGAGAGCAGATACTGACGACATTTTTCTATTTGAAAAGTTTTGTTTACGGACTCGTCGTGTCCGCCTCGTCCCGCGTTTGCGGAGTGCGCAATATCGAAAATAAGCGCGTCGTACACGCTTTTGGGCTTAAATCTCGAAGTTGCGGCGTTGTCAAAATATATCATAACCTTTTTCTCACTATGCAACTTATGCGTTTTCTCACCAAAAATGTGTGCGCACAATATATTAAATCGAGGGCGGTTACATATAATTTGGAGGGGTATATGAGAGAATTTTTCGTTGCATTCCGTTCTCGCGCCGAAGCAGTGCGCTTTTACGAGGATCTTATTTCTTATCACGTCACTTGCAAGCTCATCAACACGCCGTCGTCGGCAAAGGTGGGGTGCGGTTTGTCCGTCAAGCTGTTTGCAAAGGATATGCAAGAGGCAAAGATAGTGCTTCAAAGAGGCAGATACAATTCCGCCATAGGTTTTTATTATTTCGCGCCCAACGGCAACGCGATAAGATTGTGAAAACGTGGCAACAATATAAGATAACGTAGCGTTTTATTGCGTGGGCGGTCAAACTGCTCACGCACGGTCGATATTGCGTATGCGCACTCTTTATGCGTGTGCGCAGGCAATTTGGCGCGTATGCGCGCAAACTCTTGCAAAAGGCGTTATTTTGTGCGATAATTGCGCTATGAACCAAAGAAACCTCGAAATATACGATTTGCTCGACGAAATGCATAAGGACGCCAAGTGTGAACTCGATTATTCCACGCCGTTTGAACTTTTGGTGGCGGTGGTGCTTTCCGCTCAATGCACGGACAAGAGGGTAAATCAAGTGACCAAAGAGCTTTTCAAGGTCGCAAATACGCCCGAGCAGTTCGCGGATATGAACCTAAACGAGCTGGAAGAGCGCATTTATTCTTGCGGTTTCTATCGAAATAAAGCGATAGCGATAAAAGAGTTGAGCGAGCAAATCGTGGAAGAAGGCGGTATGCCCGATACTTTCGAGGGACTTACCAAACTCCGCGGAGTGGGCAGAAAGACGGCAAACGTAATATGCTCAGAGGCGTACAAAATCCCCGCAATCGCTGTGGATACGCACGTTTTTAGAGTGGCAAACCGCATTGGTCTCGTAAACGCCGATACGCCGGAAAAGGTAGAGCAAGCACTCAAAGAGGCTTTTGATAAAGACAAGTGGTCGCATTTGCATCACTTGCTCATATTCCACGGCAGATACGTGTGCAAATCACAGCACCCGCAGTGTGATAAGTGCAATTTGGGAGAGTATTGCGCCTACTACGAAAAAGTGTCCAAATCAACGCAAAAAGTATGAAAAAATTTGAGATAATCACCAAAAAACGCCTTGCGCCCAACGTCAACGAGTACGTCGTTTACGCTCCGCTCGTGGCAAAACATTGCCTTGCGGGGCAGTTTATAATCTTGCGCACGGACGAGGACGGAGAGAGAGTTCCGTTTACGATATGCGACTATTCTCGCGCGGACGGGACGGTATCTATTCTCGTGCAAGAGGTGGGATATACTACTATGAAACTTGCCCTTATGCAAGAGGGAGAGTGTCTTGCGGATTTCGTAGGACCGCTCGGCAACGCCACGGATTTGAGCGCGTATAGCAATATTTGCCTTATAGGCGGTGGCATAGGAAGCGCGGTGATTTATCCGCAAGCAAAGCAATTGCATAGCGAGGGCAAGCGCGCCACGGTCATTCTCGGTGCAAGGAATAAGGATTTGCTCACCTACGTAGAACAATTTGACGAATATTCCGATTTGCATCTCGTCACCGACGACGGTTCTTGTGGTGAAAAAGGCTTCGTTACCGATATGCTCAAAAAGCTCGTGGAAGACGGAAACGCGTTCGATTGCGTGTTTGCGGTAGGTCCTCTTATGATGATGAAAGCCGTTTGCGCGCTTACGAAAGAGCTTGGTATACACACCGTTGTGAGTATGAACTCGCTTATGGTGGACGGCACGGGTATGTGCGGTTGTTGCCGTTTGACGGTGGGCGGACAGATTAAGTACGCTTGCATAGACGGCCCCGAATTTGACGGTCATCTCGTCGATTTCGACGAAGCGATTTTGCGCTCCAAAACGTATAGAGAGCAAGAAAACGAGCATCTTTGCAATTTGAGGAGGCAATATGGTAAAGACTGAAAGACACCCGATGCCCACTCAACGCGCGGACGTGCGAGTTGTAAACTTTGACGAAGTCGCGCTCGGATACGACGCAAAACTTGCTTCCGAAGAGGCGCAAAGATGCCTCGATTGCAAGAACGCGCCGTGTATGCAAGGTTGCCCCGTGGGAGTGCAAATTCCGCGCTTTATCCGCCACGTAAAGGACGGAGACGTTAAGGGCGCAATAGACGTTATAAAGATAGACAACAACTTGCCCGCGGTGTGCGGTAGAGTTTGTCCGCAAGAAAATCAGTGCGAAAAATATTGCGTACGCAAGGAAAAACTCGGCGGTTCGGTTGCTATCGGCAATCTCGAAAGATACTGTGCCGATTTTGCGCTCGATAACGATTATCGTGCGGAAAGCGTAAGTCAAAGCATAAATAAAAAAGTTGCGGTGGTAGGCTCGGGTCCCGCGTCGCTGTCGTGTGCGGCTGATTTGGCGCGCGCTGGCGTAAAAGTGACTATGTTCGAGGCTTTGCACGAGGCGGGCGGTGTGCTCGTTTACGGTATTCCCGAATTTCGCTTGCCAAAGTCGCTCGTAAAGAAAGAGATTGAAAACGTGCGCTCGCTCGGCGTGGATATCGAGACGGACGTCGTGGTCGGAAAAACCGTGTTCCTCGATGAATTGCTTGCCGAATACGACGCAGTGTTTATAGGCTCGGGCGCGGGTGTGCCGATGTTCTTGCACGTGCAAGGCGAGAACCTCAACGGCGTGTATTCCGCCAACGAGTACCTCACGAGAGTCAATCTTATGAAAGCGTACAAGGAGTCAAGCGCAACGCCTATAAGACGAGGCAAAAACGTCGTCGTTGTAGGTGCGGGCAACGTCGCAATGGATGCGGCAAGGACGGCGAGAAGACTCGGCGCAAACGTTAGACTGGTATACCGCAGAAGCAGAGCGGAAATGCCCGCGCGAAAAGAAGAAATCGAGCACGCCGAAGAAGAGGGCGTGACGTTTGATTTGCTCGTCAATCCCGTGCGTATTATCGGGGACGAAAACGGCAACGTCAAGGCTATAGAGTGCGTGAGAATGGAGCTCGGAGAGCCGGACGCAAGCGGGAGAAGACGCCCCGTTGCGGTGGAAGGAAGCGAGTTTATAACCGATTGTGACGAGGTTATCGTCGCGCTCGGCACTACGCCCAATCCGATACTCAAAAACAGTTTTCCGTCCCTTCAAACATCTCTCAAAGGCACTATTATAGCGGACGAAAACGGAAAAACCAATATCGATAGACTGTATGCGGGCGGTGACGCCATAACGGGCGCGGCAACGGTAATTCTCGCGATGGGCGCGGGCAAAAAATCCGCAAAAGCGATACTCGAAGAATTGAAAAATACCAAATAGAAATAAAATCAAAAATACATCGGAAGGTGAGAATATGTTTCTCGATTACGTAAAAATATTTATCAAAGCAGGCAACGGCGGAAACGGCAAAGTGTCCTTTCACCGTGAAAAATTCGTGCCAAACGGCGGTCCGGACGGCGGTGACGGCGGCAACGGCGGTGATATTGTGTTCGTTGCGGACAAGGATATGAATACCCTCGTGGACTTCAAATATCAGAAGTTCTATCGCGCCCAAAACGGCGGTGACGGTGAAGCAAAGAATTGCACGGGCAAATCCGCGCCAAATCTCGTCATAAAAGTGCCAGTCGGCACGGTTATACGCGATACGCAAAGCGGAAGCGTCATTGCCGACCTCTTTGACGACGGCGAAACTTTCGTCGCTCTCAAAGGCGGTAGAGGAGGCAAGGGTAACAATCGTTTTGCACACGCAAGACGCCAAGCGCCGTCTTTCTCGCAACTCGGTGAAACCACGGAAGAGCATCAAGTCACGCTCGAGCTCAAAACCATTGCGGACGTCGGCCTCGTAGGCTTCCCGAACGTGGGTAAATCCACGCTACTCAGCGTTTTGACGTCGGCAAAGCCCAAAATCGCCAACTACCACTTCACGACCATCAATCCCAATCTCGGCGTAGTGCAAATGTACGACGACAGTTTCGTCATTGCGGATATCCCCGGTCTTATCGAGGGTGCAAGCGAGGGCGCGGGTCTCGGACATTACTTCTTGCGCCACATCGAGCGCGTGCGCCTCATCGTGCACATCGTGGATATCAGCGGAAGCGAGGGTAGAGATCCAATCGACGATTATAAGAAAATCAATCAAGAACTTGCAACTTACAGCGAAAAACTTGCCCAAATTCCGCAAATCGTCGTGGCGGGTAAGGCGGATTTGCTTACCGATAGAAGCGAAATAGAGAAGTTTGAAAAAGCAATCGGTAAAAAGGTGTACGTAGTATCTTCCGTCACGCACGAAGGTCTTGACGAACTTCTTGCCGTTATGAAACAAAAGGTTGACGAGCTTCCACCGCCTCAACGCATTGCACGTGACGAGAATTTTGAGCTTGAACCCAAGTCCGACCAAAAATTCACCATCTCACGTCTTGACGACGGCTCGTTCTTCGTCGACGGCGGACTCGTAGACTTCCTCATTCAGAACGTTACCATCTCCTCCCAAGACTCCTTTGCCTTCTTCCAAAAAGTCCTCAAAGACCGTGGCGTAATCGCGGAATTGAAGAAACGCGGAATGAAAGAGGGGGATATAGTGTGTATCGGTGACCTCGAATTTGAATGGGTAGATTAAAGGCTATCAAACAGTGCCTAACTTTGTCAGCACCCCAAGCTCGCCAATTCACGTACGCATTAGTACGTTAGGATTGTCGTTCTTGGGGTGCTTTCGCGTTATGCATCTGTTTGATAGCCTTTAATATATACGCCCATTGAGCGAATAACTTTGGACGCGATTGACGCGTAGCGTAACAATCGCTATTCCGTCACTACGTTCCTTACAACACCCACCCGCTACAAAATCACGTACGCTTTGTACGTTGGGTTTTGTATCGGGTGGGCGTTTCCTTGTTCTTCATCTAAATATTGCGTTTTAGTATAAAAAATCTATATGTTTCGTCGTAACTCCTTAAATGTAATGTGCCCCCTCTTTCCGGACACGCCGGCATATCCACTTCGGCGTTTGCGCACCGCAATCCGCCTCGTTCGCTTTGGCTACAACACATTCACCGAATGTGTTGCTTAACGCGTCGCGCCCAGCCACTCGTATAAGGGCATTTCTTTACAACATTATCCGTCGCTCGCGGGGGAGACAACGATAGGTATCGTACCCTCGTTATGTCACTCGTTCACCAACGAAAAAACAACACTCGTTGGTTCACTTGTACTTTTCGTCAAGCTCGGCACTTATCCGCTCGTCGCCTTGCGACTCGAAACTCCGCATTAACACATTCCGTTTATAGGTATTATTCTCTCTTATATTCGTCTTGGGCTTCGCGTTCGAGCAGGTCAAAGACTTTGGGGGAAGAGATCGTGCCGCCAGCGAGCGGGGTGAGGCAGAGGATAGCGAGAAGCAACGATATCGAGCCAAAGACGATATAGTAGATTTTGAGTGGAGTTATAAAAGCTACGAGAGTAAGTATCGTTCCCGAAAAGGCGTAGTTCTTGAAATTTTGGCGCGCAAGCACTTTTTGAAAAAACGCGGTTATAGAAAATTTTGTCTTCGTCTCTTTCAAATCGGGTAGGGCGTCGTGCTTTTTGAGGAATTTGTAGACCGCCTTTGTTTTGACGGGGCGGACTTTGATTTTCTCTATATCGGCAATTTGATACGCCTTGCGTTCTATGCTCTTGCATATCAAAAACACTTCGTTTCTGCCAAGGTTTTTTGCGTTGTTGCACACTCCGCACATATCCGATACGCCAATAGGTGAAAACTTGTAATTTGCGATTATAACGGCGTTTTCAAGCAAAATATAATTGCAACCGTTCTCGATTTTATCGTTTTTTATAGCACTTTTGAGCAAATTTATTATATATTCGTTGCCTTTTATGCAAAATTCAAGTTCCAATCTATCGCAAGAATACGGCTTGTTTTTCTTCTTCGATACGTAGCGTATAGTGAAGATTGCAATAGCGGTAAAGCATATCGAAAACGTGAGCGCGCCGACGAAATTCGAGAATAGGAAAAACGACCACACGAGCGTGATTAGCAAAATAAGTACGGTTGCGCTTATATAGTCGATTGTGCGAGCCATAGAGTTATTGTTGACAATAATTGCAAAAGCGATACTATGAAGGCACATTGAAAAAATAGCGAAACGCGTATTTTTCGCACGACAAAAACGGATAAATCGTTGATAATAAAAAGAGAATATTGTATAATTGAGATATGTGCAAAACGTTGATTTTCGGCGGTGCGTTCGACCCGCCACATATAGAGCACGTTGCAATGTGCAAGAGTGCGATGCAAGAACTCGAAATAGAGCGTCTTATCGTCGTGCCTACGTTTTATCCGCCTCACAAGAGTGCGGGATTTTTGACGTTCGAGCAAAGATGCGAGCTTATAAAAGTTGCTTTTGACGGACTCAATTTTGCAATCGACGATATCGAAAAGGTGCGCGGAAAAGACAATTACAGCGCAATCAATCTTCCGCTTCTTAAAGAAAAGTACGGAGATATCGTATATCTCATAGGCGGGGACAGTCTCGAATACTTCGATACGTGGTATCACCCCGAAAAGATTTTGCAAACTTGCCCGATTGCCGTATGTCCGAGGGAAGGTTTTGACGATGCAAAAACCATTGTAAACGCGCTTGAAAAAAAGTACGGTGGAGACTTTATTTTGCTTGATTACGTCGGCAAAAACGTGTCTTCTTCGCATATCAAAGCACAGCTTTTACTCGGTGAAAAACCCGATTGCATAGACGATAAGGTATATGCCGAGATAGAGCGGTTGGGGCTTTTCGGTGAGTATAGAGATACGGTGAGCAAGCTCAAATCTTACCAAACGGACGAACTTTTTGCGCATAGCAAAGCGGTCGTGTTGACGGCGGTGGATCTCAATTCCCGTCACAATCTCAAACAAGATTTCACCAAAGTGTTTTTGGCGTGTCTTCTTCACGACAACGCAAAACAACGCCCGTCGCTTGACGGCTTAAACGTGCCCATCGACGCGGTCGGAACGCCCGTTTTGCATCAATTCTTGGGCGCGGAAAAAGCGCGTAGAGATTTTGGCGTTACGGATACGGATATACTCGACGCAATCAGATATCACACCACGGCAAAAGCGGATATGACCACGCTTCAAAAGCTCGTTTACACCGCGGACAGCGTGTCGTACGACAGAGATTACGCGCCTATTCCGTCCATAAGGAAGATTGCTTTCGACGACTTCGACGAGGGATTTAGGGCGGTGCTTAAATATACTTACGACAAAGTGAGCGCAAAAGGAGGCGGTATGCACCCCTTGACCGCCGAAGCAAAACTTTGCTATCTTGACAAATGAGCCGTCTCGGTGCATAATTTGTATTGAGCAAGGATTTTGGATAAACGCGCTTTCGCAATGCAAATCACGGTATTGCACGAAAAGAGCGCATTTTGACGGAATTTTTGCAAAAACTAACGATAAAAACTACTCGCAATTATTTACATATTGCGGATAGGAGGAATATATGGAACCTATTGAAATGAAAGACGTTATTTGTCGCGAACTTGACGAACACAAAGCGTCGGATATCACAATCTTGGACGTTGCGCACCTCACGGTGATTGCGGACTACTTTATCATCTGCACGGCAAAGAGCAATAAGCAAGTCAAAGCACTTGCGGAATTTGTTGACGAAAAGATGAACGAGTACGGCATCAGCCCAATTCACACGGACGGCTTAAACGAAGGCAAGTGGGCGGTGCTCGACTACGGCGGAGTTATCGTACACGTATTCAACGACGAGACGAGAATGTTCTACTGTCTCGAAAAACTTTGGGCGGACGGTGAAAATATGCACAAATACGTTCCCGAAAAGAACTGACGTGGCGTATTCGACATCGTTTTTCAAAGCGTAGATTTTTCAAACGCAATTGAAAAATAGCGATAGATAATCGAAAATACGGATATAGCGGATCTTATCCGCAGTATCGAAATGCAAAATAAAAGTCACAGTCTTGCTGTGACTTTTTTATATAGCGCGTCTTTGTCTTTCTCGTTCATATTCGGCTTTATTTTGGCGTAAATATCGACGTCGAACGTTACGATTGCCACTTTGCCCGATATTTCGGAAATTGCGGTTTGGATATCCGTCTTGCACTTGTCACGTTCGCTTTTTAGATAAATCGGGACGGTGAGCACTGCAACGACGTACTCGTTTTGCACCTCGAAACATCTTGCGCCGACCACGTTTTCGTTTTGAAGCACCGTGGCAACGATTGCGTCGGGCGTTGCGTTTCGTTGTGTCGTCGCTTGTATAGATTGTTGCGTATTTGTGAGATTTACATCGGTATATTGATATTCCATAAGCAAATTATGCCTTTTTTGCTCGTAAATAATACCGTTTCGTTTTCAAAAATTGAAGCGATTTTGTACAAAACGATGCGCGATATCGCACAATTTTAAGTTATGGCATATATATTTGCGTAATTTTACCACTCGTTTTGCAAGTTTTTGCATATCGGCACTTGACAATGCGCCGATGCGGGCGTACTATAAAAATGCTTCAGGGCGAGGTGCAAATCCTCACCGGCGGTATAGTCCGCGAACACGCGCAGCGTGCCGACAAGGTGCAATTCCTTGACCGACGGTATAGTCCGGACGGAAGAAGCGACTATTGCTTTTTGCAATACGTTTGCGCCCTCGAAGGCGCATTTTTTATTGTTACGATATTTTAAAAAGTGTGCCAAAGGAGAAAAATGGGCAAAAATAGAGAAGTATCGGAGAAAAATACCAATTCTCAAAAGACCAAGATTGACGTAAAAGCCACTCTAAAACAGTTCAAAAACGCAAAATTTACCACGGCGTATATCGCAAAAGTCGCGATTTTGACGGCGCTTTCCTTTATTTTGTACGCTTTTGCAAAATTCCCGTTGCCGTTTATGTTCCCGGGATTTTTGGAAATTCAAATAAGCGAGCTTCCCGCGCTTCTTGCGGGCTTTTCGATGGGACCCGTGAGTGCGTGCATCGTTATAATTTTGAAATGCCTTTTCAAACTTGCTATGACGCATACGGGATTCGTAGGAGAGCTTACGGATATATTGCTCGGCATATCTTTCGTGCTTCCCGCGTCAATAATCTATCAACTTCACAAAGACAAAAAGCACGCTTTGATAGGTCTTTCGGTGGGCAGTGCGATACTCACCGCGCTGTCGCTTTTGGTGAATAGATTTATATCCATACCGTTTTACGCAAACCTCTACGGCTTCGACGCAGTGGTGGGAATGGTGTCATCTTTGTACAAAAACGTCACCAAAGACAACTTTTATACCTATTATTTGCTTATCGGTGTGTTGCCTTTTAACGTATTAAGATGTATAATTGTAAGCGGTCTTACGTTCGTGCTATACAAGAGACTGAGCAAAATTCTGCACTGGGACGGAACGAGTATGAAGAAAAAGAGCGTTTTCGGCACTCATAAAATCGCAAATATCGACGAGACTTACGCCTTGGCAAGCGAGATTGCAAACGAGCTTGAAGGCGGAGAAGTTATCTTGCTCGAAGGTGATTTGGGCGCGGGAAAAACCACCTTCACGAAAGGTCTTGCAAAGGCTTTGGGTGTTCAAGAGGAAGTTACGAGCCCCACTTTCACAATACTCAACGTTTACGAAGACGGACGGCTCAAACTCAATCACCTCGATATGTATAGAGTTGAAAGCGCGGACGAGCTTGCGGAACTCGGCATCGAGGACTGCTTTGACGACGAGAGCGTAACCGTCATCGAGTGGAACAAATTCGAACATTTTGACGGCAAAGTAATAAAGATTTCTATCACGTCTGACGGAGAAAGCGCGCGCACTTTCAACGTTGAAAGACAACAATAAGGACGATATGAGCAATATTTTGGCAATCGACACCACGACTACTGCGTTGAACGTCGTTTTGATAAAAGACGACGAAGTTTTCAGCGTATCCAAAGAACTCGGCAAAAGCGGACATTCCGCCAATCTAATGCCGTGTATCGACGATTTGCTTTCGTCAAACGGCGTGGATATATCCGATATCGACACCGTGTGTGCGGTGGTCGGCCCGGGCTCGTTTACGGGTATAAGAATCGGCGTTTCGGCAATGACGGCAATTGCTTTTGCAAATAACGCAAAACGGATTGCGGTCACTTCGTTTGAACTTATCGCATACAATAGGTCGAGAGTTTTGGCAGCGGTGGACGCGGGGCACGGCAACTTGTATCTTGCCGATTGCGAAAACGGCAAAGTCGTTGACGCGCGCTTCGTGGAGGCAAACGATGCCAAAAACGTGCAAAATGCCGTGTTCGAGCCGTGCGTTTCCACGTGTGAAGCACTTGCAAACGTCGTCAAAAACAAGGCAAAATCGGGCGATTTCGTCAACGTAATTGAGCCGTATTATATGAGAAAATCGCAAGCGGAGAGAGAAAAAGATGAAATTTGAACCGCTACGATACGAACATCTTCGTCAAATGGCGCAAATCGAGCAAGAGGCGTTTGACCAGCCTTGGAGCGAGCGTATGTTTATACCCGAGGTCGAGGACGAAAACGCGTATTATCTCGTGGGCGTGCGCGGTGACGAAGTGATTTGCTACGGCGGGTTTCACAAAGTGCTGGACGAGGCGCATATCACCAATATCGCGGTACGTGCCGACTCACGCGGACGTGGCGTAGGAACGCTTTTGATGAGCGAACTTATATCGAGAGCAAGGATGCTTGGCGTGAAATATATGACTCTCGAAGTGCGCGACAACAACGAAAACGCAATCAAATTGTACAAAAGTTTCGGTTTTACCGTTGAAGGAATACGCAAGAGGTATTACAACAACGTGCGTGACGCCTTGATAATGTGGGCAACGCTGTAAAAGGAGATTTTTGACACGAAATAACGCAATAATTTGCGACGAAAACGGCGTAAAATATGCTCAAATCAACGCACATCGCGTGTGTTTCGAGCAGTTCGGGAAAGGAAAAGATATAGTATTTTTGCACGGCTGGGGCGCATCGCGCTCGGCCTTTTTATTTGTCGCAAAACGCCTTTGCTTCAATTATCGAGTCACCGTTTTGGATTTTGCGGGTTTTGGTGACAGTCAAACTCCGAGCGAGCCGTACACCGTGCCAAAATATGCCGACGACGTCTTGAAATTGCTGGATATTTGCGGTATCGAGCGTGCAACGCTCGTGGGACACTCATTCGGCGGGCGCGTCGCAACGGAAATTGCCGTGCATAGTCCGAGCGTCGTAGAAAGATTGGTGCTTATAGACTCGGCAGGCATAAAACCTCGTCGCAAACCGTCTTATTATATCAAAGTCGCGCTTCACAAAATTCTAAAAAAACTCGGTAAAAAAGGTTTGAGAGGATCGAGCGATTACGCGGTGCTTTCCGACGAGATGAAAAAGACTTTTATAAACGTCGTCGGATACGATCAACGCAATGATATACGCTGTATATCGCAACCGACTGCGGTGTTTTGGGGCAAGAAAGATAAGGAAACGCCTCTTTATATGTATAGATACTATTTGAAGCACGTGAAGCAAGCGGAAGGATTTTTGCTGGACGGCGGGCATTTTTCATACGTGGACGACTACGCAAAATTTATGGCAATCTTGCTTGCCTACCTCAAAGAAACGGACTAAAATCCTTTCACCCAAAAAAATTCGACGTTTCACGAAACGTTTTTACGAGAGAAAAATCCTCTAAACGGTGGAAATACGCAAAAGAATCAACGTAAATTGCGAGGTGGATATGACTCTTGTGCGCGGTGACTGGTTTTATATTGTACTTATGGTGCTCGACGGCTTTTTTATGACGAGGCCGTATTTGTACGCAATCCAAAACGACAATTATCGAATAAGCGAGATTTTCAAAAACAAGCGTTTGAGGCGCGTTTATCTTATGGACGTAATTGCAATTGTAGTGTTTTGCGCGCTTTGGCTTTTGTTTTATTTGCTCAACGCAAAGGCGTTTTGGGGATTTTTGGTTGCGTTGTTTTTCTTTATAACGGAATTTGCGCTGTATTTTATGGAAGATTTGCCAGACCGCAAGAAACCGTTGAGATATACCAAGCGCGCCGTAAGATGTTTGATTTTCGTTACGGCGTTTGCGTCCGCGCTCGGCTCTATATCTCTTGCAATTGCAACGCATAACCTTTCGGACGAATACTTGCGATATCTCGTATTCTTTGCGTACGTGCTCGTTTTTCCGCTGATATTTATAGTCGCGACGGGGATTATCAATGTTTTTGAGAGACTGAATAACCGCCGATACGAGCAAAAAACCGCCAAACGCCTTGAAAAACGTCCCGATTTAATCAAAATCGCAATTACGGGAAGCTGCGGCAAAACGTCCGTGAAAAATTTCCTCAAAGAGATTTTGGCGCAAAAATACAACGTTTTGGCAACGCCCGAGAGTTACAACACGCCTATGGGTATCGCAAAAACCGTAAACACGCTCGACGCAACGCACGAGGTATTTATTGCGGAGTTTGGCGCAAGACGAGTGGGTGATATAAAACGCCTTATGAAAATCGTGAAGCCCGAATATAGCGTATTGACGGGGATAAACGTCCAACATCTCGAAACGTTCAAGTCGTTTGACAATATCAAGCGCGAAAAGTGTCGCGTTCTCGAAGTTGGGGACGGGGCGTGCGTGATAAATCAAGACGTGAGGGAAATTGCGGAAAGCTACGTGACTAGACTCAAACGAATACCCGAAACCATATACGCGGGACTTGACGATAGTGCGGATATATACGCCACCAATCTGAACGTGTCCAAGGGCGGAAGCGAATTCGATATCGTGATAGGGGACGATATCTACCGCGCACGCACGAGAGTGCTCGGTATTCACAATGTGCAAAATATTATGCTTGCCGTAGGTATGGCAATAAAACTCGGCGTAGAAATGCCTTACATTTTGAACGCAATCGACGCACTTCAACCCGTCGCGCATCGTCAACAACTTATCGAGGGTAACGGCGTAACCATCATTGACGATAGCTTCAATTCAAATCCCGACGGCGCAAAATGCGCTTTGCAAACTCTTGCGCTTTTTGACAAACGCAAGGTCGTCATAACCCCGGGCTTCGTCGAACTCGGTGAAAGGGAAGGGGAAGAAAACTATGTTCTCGGCAAGCGCATATCCGAGGTTGCGGACGTGGTTTTGCTCATAGGCGAAAGGCGTACGGAAAGCATAAAACGCGGGCTGAAAGATTGTGATTTCCACGGTGAAATATTCGTTTACGACAGCCTAAAATCTTGTCAAGACGACTTTGTAAACGTCCTAAAACTAGACGACGTGATGTTGATGCTAAACGATCTTCCCGACGTGTACGACGACAAAATGTAAGAAAAGTATTCTATAAAACCGCAATTATGAGGTTAAAGTATTCTAAAATCACTAAAATAATAGAATTAAATCGCAAGATAAATCACAATATTGCAAAAATACACAAAAGTGTAAAAACGCAAATCGGCGCAAAAATCACCTATTAAATTTGCCGTTCATATACTGACACAAAATATCGAGAGGTGTGTATGAAAAAGAAAGTTGCGCTTATATTCGGCGGTCGTTCGCTTGAAAGAGAAATATCTATTATCACTGCAATGCAAGTGCTTTCAAACGTCGATAAATCAAAATTCGACGTCGAGCCCGTGTATATGTTCGATGGGGATTTTTACGTTGGAGGAATAGATAAAATAGCGAGTTTTGTAAACTTCAATCCGTCGTTTCACAAGAAAGCGTTTTTGATAAAAGGTGAGTTTTACACGTTGAAGAGAGACAAACTTTGTAAGTTTTTCAAGCCCGACGTTGCGCTGCTTTGTTGCCACGGCGGCGAGGGCGAAAACGGAATTTTGCAATCGATTATGGAATATAACGATATTCCGTATACGTCCTCGGATACGCTTTCGTCCGCCGTGTGTATGGACAAGGGCGTGTCAAAACGCATTTTTGAAAACCTATTGCTCAACGTTTTGCCGTACGAAATCGTGTCGAAAAGCGAATTTGAAGAGGACGAGGACACCGCTATCGAGCGTATCGAGAGCATTTTGACCTATCCTCTCATTGTAAAACCCGCTTCGCAAGGCAGTAGTATTGGTATCGGAGTGGCAAATGATAGGGAAGAATTGCGTTTTGCAATGCAAGTTGCGACTCAATTTGACGATAGAATAGTAGTCGAGCATAAATTGTCCGATTTTAAGGAAGTAAATTGCGCTTGTCTCGTAAACGACGGAAAATTGGTCGTGTCGCAAACGGAACAACCTTGTTCTCCGAGCGATTTTCTCACTTTTGACGACAAATACGGCACTGGCGGAAAAATGAGCGGTCTTTCACGCATTATGCCCGCGCAAATCGGCTCTCTCGACCTCGTCGTAAAGGCCACGACGGAGCGCGTGTATAGAGAAATGGGGTTATTCGGTGCGGTTAGAATTGACTATCTCGTCGACGAGACCAAAAACAAGGTGTATATCAATGAAATCAACACTATTCCAGGTTCTATGGCGTTCTATTTGTTCGAGGGAGTGGGAATTGCGTTCTCCGATATGATAACCATTCTTTGCAACGAGGCAATATCGCGGCACTTGCACGGCAAAAAACGCACCGTGTATAAAACGGACGTTCTCTCGGGGTTCATTGGCGGTGCGAAAATGCGCAAATAATCTGCGTTTTTAGTGAAAAATTGCATTTAGTGATATCAAACGCTTTGCAACGATTGCTTTTATATTCCTTGCGAAATTTTTGCGGTTTGCGATATCGTTTGACGCCGTATCTTGCGCCACACGATATCTTTGCTTGTCAAAATCATACGTTTGTGTTATTATTTGTTAAATAATAATTTGAGGTACGCAATGGACAAGATAAAGATGACCACTCCGCTCGTCGAGATTGACGGCGACGAGATGACGAGAGTGCTTTGGCAATGGGTAAAAGACATTCTTATACTTCCGTACGTTGATTTGAAGACGAAATATTACGATTTATCCATACAAAATCGCGACGCAACCGACGATAAAGTGACCGTCGAGGCTGCAAACGCGTGCTTGAAGTACGGCGTAGGCGTAAAGTGCGCCACGATCACGCCAAACGCGCAAAGAGTGGAAGAATTCGGCTTAAAGCGTATGTATCCCAGTCCCAACGCAACGCTCCGTGCGATTATGGACGGCACGGTATTTCGTGCTCCCGTGCTCGTTAAGGGCGTAACTCCGCTCGTTCCCACGTGGACGAAACCTATCGTTATCGCGCGTCACGCATACGGTGACGTATACAAGGCGGTGGAGATAAGAGCGCACGGCGGAAAAGCTACGCTTTGCTGCGGAGACGAGCAAAAAACCGTGTTCGACTTTGGCGGTGAAGACGGTATTTTGCAAGCGCAACACAACACCGACAAGAGCATAAAGAGCTTTGCGAGAAGTTGTTTTTCCTACGCGCTTTCACAAAAACAAGACCTTTGGTTCAGCACCAAAGACACCATATCCAAAGTGTACGACCATCGCTTTAAGGATATATTCCAAGAGATTTTCGACGCGGAATATAAGGACAAATTCGACGAGGCGGGCATAGAGTATTTTTACACGCTCATTGACGACGCGGTCGCGCGCGTTATGCGCTCACACGGCGGATTTATTTGGGCACTCAAAAACTACGACGGTGACGTTATGAGCGATATGGTGGCAACGGCGTTCGGCTCGCTTGCAATGATGACGTCCGTTCTCGTGTCTCCGACGGGTGCTTTTGAGTACGAAGCGGCGCACGGCACGGTTACTCGCCATTTCAGAAAACATCAAGCGGGGGAAGAGACCTCTACGAACTCCGTCGCTACGCTCTTTGCGTGGACGGGCGCACTCAAAAAACGCGGGGAACTCGACCAAAACGCCGATTTGGTTGATTTTGCCAACCGCCTCGAAAAAGCGACGATAGATACGATTGAGGGCGGAGAAATGACCAAAGACCTTGCGGGTATGTTCCATCTCGACGGGGTGGAAGTCAAACCCTTAAACAGCAAACAATTCCTCGAAGCAATTGCAAAGAGACTATAATCGAGCGGATTAGATAATCGAAAAGTATCGAAAACGATTTGTTTTTGAAATCTAAAATTATCGCGTAAAATATAAAAGCACCCGAGTGTCGGGTGCTTCGTTTTTTAATAATTCAATCGATATTTTTTTTGCAAAACGGTTAAAAAATTTTGCCATTGGAAGTCGTATAATTTAGCTTTATCGGCTGTCGATTGGTTATTTGCAAACCGTATATCGACTAAAACGCAATTCCTCGTTGCAAATTCGTCGCTTTGATTTATGCTTGCTCGGCGGGTTCTGTGGTTGTGGCGTTGGCGTAGGTCACGTTGTCACCGACTATTTTAATCTCGTTGGGCATACCTTCGCGCGCATCGTCTGGCAGATAGATTATCACTTGCTTTTCCACGTCAAAGTCCTTGAACATAAAGAAGAACAATCTCTTTATCGCAGTATCGTCGCGTTTGGGGGCGGGGGACTCCGTGAGAGTTACGACGCCTCCCGACGAGCGAGTTTTTATCACTTGATTTTCAAATTTGATGTAATAATCGTACGTTGCGAAGCCGATTTTATCCAAATCCGTGGTGTAGACTATGACCGCTTGTTTGTCGGTGAAGTCGACGACTATCGTGTTGAGCTTGTCACTGCCTTCTATCTCGTTGACGGAGTCTTTGGTTTGGCGATGTTCAACTTCCGTGAAAAATCCGCTTTCGTTCATAAACGTTGAGGTTGCTTCAACCCATTTTTCGCGATTGATACAACCGAGTGCGGCGGAAATGATAGTGAACACTGCGCCCACCGCAAGCACTGCAATTGCGATATTTGAGACGGTGAGGTAGTCCTTGAAAGACTTTTTGCCGTCCGAAACAACGGTTTTTTCCTCTTTTTTGGGTGCGTCGGGAAATTCCCAACCCATTTTTTTGTTGTAGAAAGCGTAGTATTTTTTGTAAACGTCGATAAATCCGACGCCTATTCCGATTGCAATCAATCCCGCGCCCGCAAGCACCAAAAATACCATTGCGCTTTTGAAGGCAAAGCAAGACGCTATTGCATAAAACAGCAAAAGCAAACCGCCCCCGAAGAGTGCAATCATAAGTGCAATCATAAGTATAAAGGGGATATTGATGACGACTCTTTTCCAAAAGCCGTTTTTTTGCGTCGCAATACGTTTCATAAAAAAGATTATACTATCCTCAATTCTTAAAGTCAAACGAATACTTAAAAGCTCATTCAAGGCGTACTTATTAACGGAATGTGTTTATTCGGGGGTCGAGCCGCAAGGCGGCGAGCGGATAAGTGCCGAGCTTGACGAATAGTACAAGTGAGCCAACGAGTGTTGTTCTTTTCGTTGGCGAACGAGTGGCATAACAAGTGGACGATACTTGTTATGCGAGCGCCGCTGTCTCCCCCGCGAGCGATGCTCGCTCGTGTAGAGAAATGCCCCTATACGAGTGGCTGGGCGCGACGCGTTAAGCAACACATTCAGTGAATGTGTTGTAGCCAAAGCGAACGAGGTGGATTGCGGTGCGCAAACGCCGAAGTGGAAATGCCGGCGTGTCCGGAAAGAGGGGGTTATTTATTTTTTGAGTTCTTTTTACAGTATTTGAAAAATACACTTTATTTGTGCAAGCAAGAGAGGCGTCAAATAGAGAAAATGCGCGAATATTCGACTTTTGATGACACAATTTCTTGAATTTTGCACTCTATCAAGTCATATAATCGGGGTGAAATCGTGTTTGTCACAGTGAAAAAGGCAACTTTAATCAGTGCGGTGTCCGTGCTTTTGGCGTTGATTATCCTCACGTCGTCGGTGGCGGTGACGGATAGCGCGTGCGTGTATTTTAACAAGAGCACTCGCAAAATTCCCGTCTATTCGGTGGAAGTGAAGGACGAAAAGAAAGTGATTGCACTCACTTTCGACGCGGCGTGGGGTGCGGATAAAACGCAAGGAATTATCGATATTCTCAACTCGCACGGTGCAAAAGGCACGTTTTTCCTCGTGGGGTTTTGGATTGACAAATACCAAGAGGAGACCAAAGCCATTGCAAACGCGGGTTTCGATATCGGCAACCACTCGCGCAATCACCTCAATATGCCCAAACTCAGCGAAGACGAGATAAAAAACGAGATACTTTACGTCAACGACAGAGTGAAGGATTTGACCGGCAAAACGCCAAAGTATTTCCGTGCGCCGTTCGGAGACTACAACAACAAGCTTATGACTTCGCTTGAAAGCCTCGATATGGTGGGCGTGCAATGGTCTATCGATTCTCTCGATTGGAAAGGACTATCCGCAAAGCAAATTTACGATAGGGTAGTTCCAAAGGCAAAAAGCGGTGACATCGTGCTATTCCACAACAACAGCGACCACGTTCTTGACGCGCTCCCTATGATACTTGCCGCGCTAAAAGACCAAGGCTTCGAGTTTGTCACGATATCGTCGCTCGTCGCGGACAAGGATTATACGGTGGATTCAAACGGTATACAACACAGAAATGCATAGATAAATGCTTAGGAGGACTATTATGAGTTACGAACAAATGCAAAACAACCAAGTTTTTTTGACGGGAACGATCGTGGACGAGGCGCAATTTTCGCACGAGATTATGGGCGAAAAGTTTTACGACGTGTCCATATCCGTCAAGAGATTGTCGGGACAAGAGGATATAATTCCGCTTACGATAAGTGAAAGAATTATGCAAGAAAATTCCTTTGAAATCGGCAATCTAATAGGGGTAAACGGTCAATTCCGCAGTTATAACAAGCTTATTGACAACCATAGCAAATTGGTGCTTCGAGTATTCGTACGCTCCCTTTGCGAACCCGACGAAAACAACCCCAATCAAATCGAAATCGAAGGCTTCGTTTGCAAGCCTCCCGTATATCGCACCACGCCTTTCAAGCGTGAAATCGCAGACTTGCTTTTAGCCGTCAACCGTGCCTACAACAAGTCCGATTATATCCCCGCCATTGCGTGGGGACGCAACGCTCGCTACGCCTCTAACTTTGCCGTCGGAGACAAAATTCACGTCGACGGTCGTATCCAATCTCGCATCTACCAAAAGCAGTTAGAGAACGGGACTATTGAGGAGCGCGTTGCCTACGAAGTCTCTATAACTAGGTTCTAAAACCGCGCTATTTAGCGAATAACTGCGTCAGAGCCGTCCGATTGTCAACTCATTTACGATTAGTAAATTAGGGTTGCCACTCGGACGGCTCTTTCTTGTTCTTCATCTAAATATCACGGTTTTAGCGTTTCTTTTTAGGAAAGATTGTTACGCAGTTTTAGCGTTCCTATTTATGGTGAGTTATCACCACATTTTGTGTTTGACATTTCAATGTTTCTATTCTATACTTTTATCGTTCACGAAGCCTCGTAGGGGGAAGCAACGGGATTTCCGCGTTGACAGAGAAGAACGATTGAACATTGGTTGCGTAGACTTCTCGATACAATAACCGCTCGGACGAGCGGTTATTTTTTTGCAAGTCATATTTGAAAATTACGTTTGACATATTTTTTGTGCTTAACTATAATAATTTTGCCACCAGCCCTAGAACGGGGCAGTCACAGAGGGAATCTCGTGTGAACAGAGAAGAACGTTTGGCTGTATATGCGTAGACTTCTCGTTAACCGCTCGTTTGAGCGGTTATTTTTTTATCGTTGCTTGACTTGAACGAGTTGTTTGTGTATAATGTGCATAAAGAAGCCAAGAAGCCTATTCGGCGGACATTGCAAAAGGGAACTTTTGCGGAGTGCTTCTTTTTTTATTTTAGATACATAATATCTCGTGCTTTCCAAAATTCGCACTTTACTTTTTACTCTAATGTTGATATAATAAATTATCTATAAGATAATATGGGGGCTTAGGTATGAATATCAAAGATTTCACTCTCAAAATCGGCTATCGTCTTGACGGAAAGTATCAAGAAGAATCTATTGATTCTTGCGACGTTAAAAACGGGTATTCCGACGAGATTTTTGACGTTAGGGACGAGGGCGGAGAAAACATCGTGAAAATCGTCGTCAACGCCAAGAAAGCAGTGAAAGCGGAACTTGCCGAACTCATTTACGACCACTACTACGAGCAAACGGAGAGATTTTTTGCCAACGGTTTTCAATCGTGGACGTCTTCACGCGAGTACAAGCGCAACGACGTACAATACGGATTGCGCACGCTCTCAAATCTTCCTATTGCAAGGACGTTTTCGGGCGCAAGCGGTGATTATGCGTTCACCGAATACGGCAAAGATTTGTATCACAGCTTTTCATACACGTACTTCCGCATAAACGAAAAGGTGGAACTCGTCGGTTCGCTCAACGAGCGCACGGGCTACACGATTTTCTACGCCGACTACGCGCAAAATATATTTGCGGTGGTCAAGGACGTTGAGGAATTGACGCTTGACGGTGAATATCAACTCTTTGATATCGTGCGCGTGCAAGGCACGTACGACGAGGCGTTTGACAAGTATTTCGAGCTTTATCCGCGCAAAAACACGGGTAGGGTGAAACATCTTGCGGGTTACACCTCTTGGTACAACTACTATCAAAACATCAACGAAGAGATTATTTTGCGCGACTTACAAGGCTTGTCGAGAGCGGGCAAAAACGCAAATATCTTCCAAATCGACGACGGCTACGAGACCAAAGTCGGTGATTGGGATATGGACACGGTTAAATTCCCGAACGGACTTGCGCCTATCGTAGACAGAATACACGAGCAAGGCTTGATGGCGGGGCTTTGGTATGCGCCGTTTGCGGCACAATTTGGGGCAAACGTCATCAAAAATCACCCCGATTGGCTTATCCGCAACAAGCACGGAAGAGCGGTTATCAGCGGTATTGCGTGGGGCGGATTTTATGCGCTCGACTTTGAAAAGGAAGAGGTGAGAGAGTATATTAAGGCGTTCTTTGACAAGGTTTTCAACGAATGGCACTTCGATATGGTCAAGCTCGACTTCCTCTACGCGGCGGCAATCGAGCCGAGAAACGGCAAAACGCGCGGTCAACTTATGTGCGAAGCAATGGACTTCTTGCGCGAGTGTTGCGGTGATAAGATTATCCTCGGTTGCGGTGTTCCGCTTGCGCCCGCGTTCGGTGTGGTCGACGCGTGCAGAATAAGTTGCGACGTCGAGAACACGTTCAAAGAAAAATTCTACGTAAAAGTCACCAATCAAGAGATTATTTCCGCAAAAATGGCAATGGTCAACAGCGTATACCGTCGCCATCTCAACGGCAGAATTTGGGCAAACGACCCCGACGTTTTCTTCTTGCGCGACGACGGAATGAAGAAGGCGGGATATACCTTGCAACAAAAGAAATTGCTTGCAAAGGTCAATCATATTCTTGGAGACGTATTGTTCGTAAGCGACAACGTTGGCGCGTACGACGACGTGAAAATGCAAATTTTGCTTGACGCATACAGAAAATTCGACGGCAAAGTGTTGTCGGCTGAACATATCGCACCTGAAATTCTCAAAGTCGTGTACGAAGAGGACGGCAAAGAGCAAATGCTGGTCTTTGACGATTTGAGCGGTGATTATATCGTGCAAGACGTATAAGCGATGATATTTGAAGAGAACGTGCAAAAAGTGCGTGACGAGGTTGCAAAATATTCGCGACGAGTTACGCTCATAGCCGCGAGCAAGACGCAGACCAAAGAGACGATCGACGCGTTTCACGCGATTGCGCCCGATTTTCTTTTGGGTGAAAACAGAGTGCAAGAGCTCGTGGAAAAGTACGATCCGAAATATCGTTGGCATCTCATCGGACAACTTCAAACCAACAAGGTGAAATATATCATCGACAAGGTGGAGCTTATCCACTCGCTCGATAGGGCGGAGCTTGCCAAAGAGATTGAAAAACAAGCGTCCAAACACGATAAGATTCAATCTTGCCTTGTTGAAATCAATATGGGCGCGGAGATAACCAAAGGCGGTGTCGCACCCGACGTTGCGCTTGACTTTATCGAGAGTATGGGGGATTATCCGCATATCAAAGTCGAGGGCGTTATGAGCGTGCTTCCCAATATCGACGACGAAGTGGCTCTCGGCAACGTTTTTGACGGGCTTCAACGTATATACGAGGACGCAAAATGCCTCAAATCTTGCGGAAAAGATATAAAATATCTTTCGGCGGGTATGAGCAAGGATTATAAAATGGCTCTCGAACACGGCTCGAATATGTTGCGCCTCGGCAGATTGCTGTTTGGAGAGAGGGTGTACGCGCCCAAAGAAATATAAAAATAATTGCATAAATATAGAGGTCAAAATGGACGAAAGATTTTATAGAAACGAACCGCAAAGAAGTGCGGAAAGACCGTCGTTTGCGCGCCCCGCGCAACCGCAAGTCCCGTCGTATACGCAACCGCAATTCGGCGGACAAGTCGGAGGACAAAACGGCGGTGTGGTGATATACTCTCCGCGCACTTACCAAGACGTGCAATTGCTCATCGATCATCTCAAAATGAGAGAGCAAGTGATAGTGGATTTTTCCACGCTCAATCAACAATCTACGTATAGAATTCTCGACTTTATGAGCGGTGCGGTGTACGCGCTGGGCGGAAGCATACAACAAATCACCAAAAACATTTTCTTGTTTGCACCGCAAGGCGTGACGATAACCATTCCTCCGCAATTGAGGGCGTAAGGAGACGATATGCAAACGAACGACAACGAAAAAATAGATTTCAAAAAGAACTTTGCCGAGTGGAAAGTGACGATTAAAACGCGTTGGTGGATTTTGCTCGTGGAACTTGCCGTAATCGGCGTGATTTTGCTTGCGGATTTGCTCACCAAAAAGTACGCGTGGGAGTATCTCAATGTCTACGGATATAAGGAGGGCATAATCCCCGGTCTCATCAATCTCACGATGGTTGAAAATCGCGGGGCGGGCTTCGGAATATTCCAAGGCAAGACGGTTGCGCTTACGGTTATCACGTTTATCGTGGTGATTTGCCTTATGGTATATTTGGTCTTCGCTCTCAAAGAGAGCGAGTGGCTTCGTATATCCCTCGTTTTCATAATCGGCGGGGGCATCGGCAATATCGTCGATAGAATTTGGCTCGGCTACGTGCGCGACTTTATCCAATTCCAATTCTGGGAAGATTTTGCGGTATTCAACGTTGCGGACTCTTTCGTGACGGTGGGCGCGTTTATGCTCATCGTGGTGCTTATCGTTATGCTCGTAAAAGAGGGCAAGAAGAACCAAAAAGAGTTTGAAGAAGCACACGCAAACGACGCATCTACGCAAGAGATAGACCCTCTCGATATGCCTCAAAACCTCAATCCTATGCTCAAATCCGAGAACACGTATACTTTCGTGCAATCCGAGCAACCGCAAGATACGGCCGAAAAAGCGGACGAGCAAAAGAGCGAAAACGCGGATAACGACGTAGATAACACGGCACAAAACGACGTGAAAGCCGTTGAAAACGAGGCAAACGACGAAGTTTCGTCGGACGATAGTAGCGTTGATAACGAAGACCAAAGCGTAGATAATAATAAGGAAGAGTAATGGAAAGAACCGTCGAAAACAGCCAAAGACTTGACGTATTTATTGCGGAACAGTGGGGAATTTCTCGCTCCAACGCAAAAAACGTCATAGAAAAAGACGGTGCGCTCGTCAACGGACAAAAGAAGACGAAAAGCGGTTTTGAACTCAAAGTCGGCGATATCGTCGATTTTGAAGTGCCCGCACCCGAAACTTTGGAAGTCAAAGCGGAGAACATTCCACTCGATATCGTCTATCAAGACGAATATATGGCAGTCATCAACAAACCGCAAGGTATGGTGGTGCATCAAGCAAGTTCGTATAAGAAGAACGACACGCTCGTCAACGCGCTTTTGTACAATCTCGACAGTTTGAGCGGTATCAACGGTGTAATAAGACCGGGTATCGTGCATAGGTTGGACAAGGACACGTCGGGGCTTATCGTGGTTGCCAAAAACGACGAGGCACACAAGAGCCTTGCAAGTCAGATAGAGAAGAAGAGCGCAAGGCGTATATACTACGGGCTTTGCGACGGCAATTTCAAAGAGGACGAAGGCACGGTGGATATGCCTATCGCAAGAAGCAAGAAGGACCGCAAAAAGATGGCAATCGACGAAGACGGCAGACGCGCCGTTACGCATTATCGAGTGCTTGAAAGATACGGAAAATACACTCTCGTTCGCTTTGAACTTGAAACGGGACGTACTCACCAAATAAGAGTACATTCGGCGTATTTGCATCATCCCATCGTAGGGGACGAGGTGTACGGCGGATCTTGCGCGCTCTATAAAAACGGACAATTGCTCCACGCAAAGGAGCTTGTTTTGAGCCATCCGCACACGGGGGAGATTATGCGCTTTGAGTGCGATTTGCCCGACTATTTCCAAACAATCGTGGATAAATTGCGCAAAACAACTATAAAAAATCAATAAAAATAGAACACTTGCAAATGATTTTTGCAATTTTACGGATATTTTACGGTATTATGAAAAAACGAAAGACTGACAATAACCAACGCTATTTTTCGCGTTTCGTGTCCTATTACAAACCGCATAAAGGGACTTTTGCTCTCGATATGTTATGCTCGTTCATCTTCTCGGTGAGCGGACTTTTTTATCCTATCGTCTCCCAGCGCATACTTCGAGAGAGTATTCCCAACGGCGTATTGAGCGAAGTGCTTATTTTGTGCTCGGTGCTTTTGGGCATATATATTTTGCGCGCGGGAATGAACTATTACGTCAACTATTACGGACACGTGATGGGCGTCAAAATGCAAGCGAATATGCGTAGCGACCTCTTTGCGCATCTTGAAAAATTGCCGTATTCATTTTACGACAACAACGAAACGGGACAATTGATGACGAGAATGACCAACGACTTGTTCGACGTGTCAGAACTTGCGCACCACGGTCCTGAAAACTTGTTTATAACGACGTTCGTTACGCTCGGCTCTTTCGTGTACCTTTGCACGATAAGCTGGAAGCTTGCGCTTATCGTATTTGCGTTTTTGCCGTTTTTGTTTATTATTGCGTTTGCGTGCAAGCGCAATATGTCCAAAGCGTTCAAAAAGAGCAGAGAAGAGATAGGCAATATCAACGCCACGCTTGAAAACAGTATTGCGGGTATACGCGTTACAAAAGCGTACGCAAACGCCGAGTACGAGCAATCCAAGTTTGAAAAGGACAACGGTAATTACGTCAAGGCGCGCTCCAAAGCGTACAAGGCAATGGGCACGTTTTCGTCGAGTATGAATTTCGTCACGCAAGTGTACAACGTCATCGTCTTGCTTGCGGGCGCACTGTTTTGCATATACGACGCGGACAACTTCGATTACGTGGATTTGGTGGCGTTTATGTTGTCGATCAACCTCTTTATCTCGCCTATTCAGACGCTTATTCAGTTCTTCGAGCAGTTGCAAGACGGCGTAACGGGCTTCAAACGCTTTATCGCGATTATGGATATGCCCGTCGAAAAGGAAAGCCCCACGGCGCACGACGTTGAGAGACTGGATGGTGATATCGTTTTTAAGGACGTAAACTTTGCATATAACGAAGACAAAGAGGTGCTTAAAGATATCAACCTCACCATAAAGAACGGCAAAATGTATGCGTTCGTCGGTGCGAGCGGTGGCGGAAAAACCACGCTTTGCCACTTGATACCCAAGTTTTATCCGCTTGAAAACGGCACGATATCTATCAACGGTGAGTCCATTGAGGACATTAAAAACGACAGTTTGCGCAAAAATATCGGTATAGTGCAACAAGACGTATTTTTGTTTACGGGTACGTTCAAAGAGAACATTGCCTACGGCAAAGAGGGCGCAACGGACGAGGAAATTATCGAGGCGGCAAAGCGCGCGGATATCCACGATTATATTTCGTCTTTGCCCGACGGCTACGATACGCAAATAGGTGAGAGAGGCGTAAAACTCTCGGGCGGACAAAAACAGCGTTTGAGCATTGCGCGCGTATTCCTCAAAAACCCCGCAATTCTCATTTTGGACGAGGCTACGAGCGCACTTGACAACGCAACGGAAGCAATCATACAAAAGGCGTTGTTCAAGCTTTGCGAGGGTAGAACGACGCTCGTGGTGGCACATAGACTCTCAACCGTGCGTAACGCCGACGAAATAGTCGTCGTCAACCAAGGCAGAATTATCGAGCAAGGCACTCACGAGCAACTTATCGCGCTCGGCGGTGCGTATAAAAAGTTGTACGACGCGCAATTCTCCGACGATGCGGATATATCCGAGGATATAGACATCAATTGATTGGGGATAAAAGAACAATTGAGCGTTGTAAAAGAGTGTGTAGTGCATATTGATTTGAAAAGACGTTATTTGCAATTCTAACGGTTTAGAATTGCGAAAATCGCTCTTGCGTACGCGCGCAACGGCAGAGAATAAGACGAGAATATAACGAAAGCGGACTTGCATATTTGCAAATCCGCTTTCGTCGTTGTAAGGGAATATATTGATAGTGTGAAGTTGACTGATTTAAGTGATTGTTTACGATTTGCTTTATTTTTCGCAAACGGCGCAAATCCAATTGCCGTTTTCGTGGCAATCTATCTTTATATGCTTGAAGCCTACGTTTTTCAACGCTCTTTCGATTTCGGGTTTGTCGTAAACGGAAAAACCTATTGCGTCAATGTAATCTCTCAAGCCCGCTTCGCTGCGAGCTTCGTTGACGATGAGGAATTGTCCGCCTTTTTTGAGGGTGCGATAGACTTCTGAAAAACCTTTTTCCAAGTCCCAAAAATAAATGGTCTCGAACGCCGTTTCAAGGTCAAACAAGTTGCTTGCAAAAGGCAAACTTTCCACTTGTCCTTGCACCACTTGCAAACGACCGCTTTTTACCGCACGACGATTTTTCTTTTTGGTCAAATCCACCGAGGCGGCAGAGAGGTCGATGCCCACTGCGTTGAGGGACGAGGACATTTTGAGCATACGTTGCAAGTTTTTACCTCCTCCGCAACCGATGTCGAGCACAAGATTTTTGCGCGCAAACGAAGCGTGGCGCAATCCCCAAACGGACATAAGAGAATGATAATTGTTCATTCTTTTAAGCAAAAAGCGTCCCAAAAAGTTGTTTTGAGGCTCTTTGACGTTGACCATAAGTTTTTTCTTCAATTTGTTCATATCTATCCTCATTCAATAATGTGAAACATATTTCATATTCGTATTATAGCACGAGATAGGAATATGTCAATTGCACAAAACAAAAAAGGGAAGCGAAAATGTAAAATTGTTTTGATAAATGCAAAAAAGATGTTGCATTTTTCAAATAAGTTTGATATAATCCATAAAGCAATGAGGAATGCTAGTGTGGCTCAGTCGGTAGAGCAGCTGATTCGTAATCAGCAGGTCGCCGGTCCGAATCCGGCCACTAGCTCCAAATTACTCGCATTGACAAAGGCATCGCAAAGCGATGCCTTTGTCTTTTATTCGTAATTTCTCGCTTCGTCCCCTTCCACACTCAACACTCTCAAATCAAAGATACATAAAACTCATACAATCATTCCGTGTTTCGTGCGGTGGGGATACCCCTTTTTATCGAATGACCGTTTTTGACTGTGAGTAAGTGTCGAATGAATTATTTTTTTTATTGACACGCAAATTTTGGCATTTTATAATTTGCAGTATGAAAAAAGTTAGAATTACGGCAGTCAGAAAGACGGAATATAAAGACCTTATGGACTTATACGAAAATCCCATCGAAAACGCTTGCGACGTAAAGGTGGGGGACGAGTTCGTGTCCGTGGACGCAAAGCGTCCGCAAGGCTTTTGCGAGAGCGCGTGGGAGAGCGTGCGTTCGTTCGTCGAAAAACTTGCTCTTGGCGGTGGAGATTTTTACGATGGGTGGATGAAAAATCCACATAGCGCAATGCTTTCTTGCAACGACGGTTTCCGTCCCGTAAGCTTTTATATCCAAACGATAGAGGATTGACGAGCCTAAACGCGATACTTTTTTGATTTCGAGCGGCGCAAATAACCTCAAAATTTTTCCGATCGAAAACGGTCAAAATCAAAAGGGTGCGATAGGCACTCTTTTTTATAATATTCAATTTATTTTATAAGAATAATATAACCTTATACCGCAAACGGACGTCACTTGGTGCAAAAGTGAAAAAATATAAAAAATTTTCAAAAAAGTGTGATAAAACTATTGACATTTAGCAAAAGCGGACATATACTGTTAGCAATCAAAGCGAAAGACTGCTAAAAGTCAATCGCAAGGACGTCAGGCTGATTATGAAAAAAGAATTGACTGAAAGAAAAAAGAAAATACTACACGCGTTGGTTGATTTGTACATCACGACTGGACAACCCGTGTCGAGCTCGGACATACAAAGCAAGTATTTGCCTGAAGTGAGTTCGGCAACGGTGCGTGCGGAATTGAGCGCGCTCGAAGCACTCGGATATATCGAGCAACCTCACACGTCGGCGGGGCGTATTCCTCTTAAAGAGGCTTACAAGTTGTACGTTGAGGGTATAAGCGCGGAGCACGAGTCAAATATGCTCACCGATGCGGAAACGGCTTTCATCAGAGAGAAGTTTATGCACAAACTCGGTCAAATTCAAGATATGTCCGTGCAAGCGGCAAAAGTCATCAGCGACGTCACCAACTATACGTCGTTCATAGTCGAAAAGAACGTGAGCGACGTCCAAATCGAAGAAATCAAGCTCGTGCCTCTCAAAAAAGGCAAAGCGGTGGTGCTTATCGTGACGGACAACGGAATGATTGCGGACAAGGCAATCGACCTTAAACCCGGCGTCAAGCCCGAATACGTCGAGACGGCAACCAAGGTGCTCAACAAAGTGTTCCAAGGCAAGAATATCAAGGAAATCGAAAAGTTCGATATGGCGCAAATCGACGACGAACTCAAAGGCTTCCAAGACATACTGGACGACGTGCTCGACATATTGAGAATATACGTGAGCGAGCATAGCGACAGCAACGTATTCGTGGAAGGCGCGCTCAAAATGCTCGATTATCCCGAATACAACAACGTCGAAGACGCAAAGAAATTCCTCTCGGTCATATCCAATAAGGAAAGCATCAGCGAGATACTTCCGACGGACGAGGGAAGCATCGAGTTCTCGGTGCGTATAGGCAAAGAGGACAGCGGTGTGGACAAATGCGCGATTATCACGGCGTCGTACAAAGTGGGCGACGAAGTGGTCGGTCAAGCGGGCGTCATTGGTCCGGAACGTATGGACTACAAGAAGGTCATCGGCGTGCTCAATTGTATGAAAGATACGATTGCGGGATTTGCCGACAAAGACGATGAGGAATGATATGAAAGACAAGAAAGACAAAAACGTCAGACAAGACGAAAAAATAGAAGAGCAAAATCAAGAGCAAGCGTGCGAGTGTGAGCAAGAGGCGCAAGATTTGCAAATCGACCGCGAAGGAATGAGCGACGAGGAGTATATCGAAGCACTCGAACAAAAACTCGGACAAGCAATCGCGGAAGCAAACACGTGCAAAGGTTTGACTCAAAGATTGCAAGCGGACTTTGACAACTACCGCAAGCGCAACAACTCGATTGCGGAGGATATGAAACTCTTGGGGCAATCCGTAGTGATTGAAAAGATGTTGACCGTCCTCGACAATTGCGACCTTGCAAGGAAGTACATTCAAGACGAAGCGGCACTCACCGGATTCAATATGATGGAAAGCCAAATACTTTCCGCACTCAAAGGGTTCGGACTCGAAGAAGTGCAAACGGACGAGAAGGACTTCGACGCAAAGTATATGACGGCGGTGGAAAGAGTCAAAGACGAGCAAAAGCAGGGCAAAGTGGTAGAGGTGCTGGCAAAGGGATATTTGCTTAACGGAAAACTATTGAGACCCGCAAGTGTAAAGGTCGGATATTGGGAATAATAAAAGACCTTATAAACAAAACGAAAATCAAAAAGTGAATAATCGCAGAAATGCGAAACAATAAATAAAAAAATAAAGTTTTCTTCCCGAAAGGGAAAAGGAGTATATTATGGGAAAGATTATCGGTATTGACCTCGGTACGACAAACTCGTGCGTAGCAGTTATGGAAGGCGGTGAAGCAGTCGTCATTCCGAACGCGGAAGGTATGAGAACTACCCCGAGCGTAGTGGCATTCAAAGACGGTGAAAGACTCGTAGGTGAAATCGCAAAGCGTCAAGCTGTTGCAAACCCCGAACATACCGTAAGCTCCATCAAGAGAGAGATGGGTAGTGATTATAAAGTGAAGATCGAAGGCAAGGAGTACACTCCGCAAGAGATCTCCGCAATGATTTTGACAAAACTTAAAAACGACGCAGAGAAGTATCTCGGTGAGAAGGTTACGGAAGCGGTTATCACCGTCCCCGCATACTTCACGGACTCTCAACGTCAAGCAACCAAAGACGCGGGCAGAATTGCAGGTCTCGAAGTGAAACGTATCATCAACGAACCTACGGCGGCGGCACTTGCATACGGCATCGATAAGGACGAGAACAAGAACCAAAAAGTTCTTATCTTCGACCTTGGCGGCGGTACGTTCGACGTATCTATCCTCGAACTCGGTGACGGCGTATTTGAAGTTCTTGCAACTGCCGGTAACAACAGACTCGGCGGCGACGACTTCGATAAGCGCATAATCGATTGGGTAACTTCCGAATTTAAGAAAGCAAACGGCGTTGACCTCACCACTGATAAGATGGCAATGCAACGTATCAAAGAAGCGGCAGAAAAAGCAAAGATCGACCTTTCGGGCGTAACCAAAGCGAATATCTCGCTTCCGTTTATCGCAATCAAGGACGGCGTGCCTATGCACCTCGATATGGAACTTACGAGAGCAAAATTCGATTCACTCACCGAAGACCTCGTCAAGGCAACGCAAGGTCCTATGCAACAAGCACTTAAAGACGCGGGACTTTCTTATAGCGACATCGCAAAAGTCATTATGGTCGGCGGCTCTACTCGTATTCCGGCAGTGTACGACTCCGTCAAGAAGATCACCGGCAAAGATCCTTACAAGGGAATCAACCCCGACGAATGCGTCGCAATCGGTGCGGCAATCCAAGGCGGTGTGCTTGCGGGTGAAGTCAAAGATATGTTGTTGCTCGACGTAACTCCGTTGTCTTTGGGTATCGAAACTCTCGGTGGCGTATGCACCAAACTTATCGACAGAAACACGACTATCCCGACCAGCAAATCACAAGTGTTCAGCACGGCGGCAGACAATCAAACCGCAGTCGACATTCACGTTTTGCAAGGTGAGAGACAATTTGCAAGAGACAACAAGACGCTCGGCAGATTTGAACTTACGGGTATCGCTCCCGCACCGCGCGGAATTCCGCAAATCGAAGTTACGTTCGATATCGACGCAAACGGTATCGTGTCCGTAAAGGCTGTGGATAAAGCGACCAACAAGTCTCAATCCATCACCATCACCGCATCTTCCAACCTCACCGAAGCAGACATCGACGCGGCAGTCAAAGACGCAGAGAAGTACGCAGAGGAAGACAAGAAGCGTAGAGCGGTCGTGGACGCAAAGAACAACGCCGAACAACTTATCTTCGCAATCGACAAATTCGTGAGCGAGAACGGTGAGAAGCTCGAAGAGGCAGACAAGACGGCTATCGCGGAAGCAACCAAGAGCGCAACGGAAGAACTTGCAAAGGCAGAGACCGAAGACGAAGTGAAAGCAATCGTCGAGAAAGTCACCAAAGTGACAGATCCTATCTTCACCAAGTTCTATCAACAAAACCCCGAAGCGGCGGCAGAGGCTGCAAAAGCTGCGGGTATCAACCCCGACGATTACCAAAATCCTAATGCGGACGGCGGTGTAGACGGCACGGTTGACTGATAAGCAAAAATTATCGTGAACGGTTTTGGCGCAACCTTCGTTGCGCCAAAACGCGTATATCATATCATCATTGCGATTAGGTCGCAAAACCAACTATAAATTATGGCAGCAAAGAATTATTACGAAATATTGGGCGTAAGTAAGACGGCAACCGCAGACGAATTGAAGTCGGCGTATCGTCAACTCGCCAAAAAATACCATCCAGACGTGTTTGCAAACGCTTCCGAGCAAGAAAAGAAGGACGCCGAGGCAAAGTTTAAGGACATCAATCACGCCTACGAAGTGTTGTCCGATCCTCAAAAGAGAGCGGCGTACGACACCTACGGTGACGAGAACGGTCCTCAAATGGGCGCGGGCGGATTTTCGGGCGCGGGCGGAGCAGGCGGTTTCGGCTTCGATATGGACGACATCTTTTCAAGCATATTCAGCGGTTTCGGAGGCAGTTCGTCTCGTGCAAACAGAGCAAACGCTCCTCAACGCGGTCAAGATATACTCGTCGGCGCAACGATTACGTTTGAAGAGGCTGCGTTCGGCGTGCAAAAGACGGTCAGCGTAAAGCGTGTGGAGAATTGTCCCGACTGCAACGGCACGGGCGCGAAGGGCGGAACGGCTTTCAAAGTTTGCTCGCAATGCGGCGGTAGCGGTCGCGTGACGATGACGCAACGCACTCCGTTTGGTCAAGTCAGCACGCAAGGCGTGTGCCCGACGTGCGGCGGCAAGGGCAAGATTATCACCGATAAATGCACCTCTTGCGGCGGTCAAGGCAGATTTGAAAAGGTGCGCGAAGTCAAAGTCAATATCCCCGCGGGTATCGACTCGGGTCAACGCGTAAGATACGACAACGAGGGACACTCGGGTATCAACGGCGGGGAAAAGGGCAGTTTGTACGTGGAAGTGAGAGTGCTTCCGCACAAGTTGTTCACCAGAAACGGCTTTGACGTACAACTTCAAGTGCCCGTATCTTTCTCCGACGCGACGCTCGGTTGCACTATCCAAGTGCCTACGCTTTATGGGCCGAAAGAGCTCAAAGTGCCGGAATGCACTCAAAGCGGTACGATACTTACCATCAAGAATTACGGCATAAAGAAGCTCAAAGGCGTCGGCAAGGGCGATATGTTCGTCAAGATTATCATCGAAGTGCCCAAGAGCGTCACCAAAGAACAAAAAGAGTTGCTCAAAAAGTTTGACGCAAGCGTTGACGAAAAGAAGCAGTACCCAATCAAAAAAGCGTACGAAGAAAAACTTAAATAAGCACAAAAACGGCAATCTAACCACATAGATTGCGAGGATTACCTAATGAAATACAAAACTATTACGGTTTTTACAAACCATAACGACGCCGACCTCATCTCATCAGCTATGTTTGATGCAGGTGCGGGCGGTGTTTCTATTTTAGACAAACAAGACTTCCTCGACCTCGTAAAAAGCGACGTAATTTGGGACTACGTGGACGAAAGCGTGCTCGAACAAAGCGAAGTGGTGAAAGTATCCACTATGTGCGAACCTACGGATAAGGAATTTATCGGCAATTTGCAAGCAAATCTTGAAGAAATGAAGAAAAACGGCGTGCAATTCGGTGAAATTTTGATAGGTGAAATCGACGCCTCGGACTACGAAAACGAGTGGAAAAAGTATTATAATCCCATTAAAACCAAGCATATAACCATCGTTCCGACTTGGATTGACTATAAAGCGGGCAAAGACGAGAAAATTATGCGTCTCGACCCCGGTATGGCGTTCGGCACGGGCTCGCACGCAACTACGAGAATGTGTCTTGAACTTATGGACGTCGATGATAAAGACGTTATAGACGTCGGTTGCGGATCGGGAATACTCGGCATTGCCGCAAAAATTTGCGGTGCAAAGAGCGTTTATATGTGCGATATAGACGAGCAAGCGGTTGAATTTGCTCGTCAAAACGCCTCGCTCAACCACGTCGACGCAGTCATCGAAAGGGCGGACTTGCTCGAAGGTGACAGACAAGCGGACTTTATCTTTGCCAACATCACGGCGGATATTCTTATGCGCTTTTCAAAGAGCATCGGCAAACATTTGCGCAAAGGCGGTATCATCGTTTTATCGGGCATAATTGACACGAGAGAGGCGGAAGTGGTACAATGCTATCGTGATGCGGGATACGAGATTATCGAGCGTCAAAGTATTGACGATTGGCGTGCTTTCAAGCTCAAAAGAGCCGACGACTGATATTGTCAAAAATGTCAAAATATACGGTTAGATTATGGAAATAAGACGCTTTTTTGTAAATCCAGACGCCATTGCGGGCAATACTGTCACCGTTTGCGGAGACGAGTTTTTGCATATGACCAAAGTGCTTCGCTACAAGGCGGGGTATAAAGCTATCGTGTGCGCAAACGACGGCTTGGAAAGGCTTTGCACCATAAAGAGCGTTTCAAGAGACCAAGCAGAACTTACCGTTGACGAGGTGAGAGTGCAAGATAAGAAAAACGTGCACGTAACCTTGTTTGCGGGCGTGCTTAAAAACAACAAACTCGATATTGCCGTGCAAAAGGCGGTGGAACTCGGAGTGGACAAATTCGTTCCGTTCGTGTCCCACAATTGTGCGGAAACCAAGTTTGCAAGCGAGAGGGCAAACAAGATTGCGCTCGAATCCGCTAAACAATGCGGATCGGCGTATCTCACCGAGGTTGAAGACGTCGTATCGTTCGACGATATGCTCAAACGCTTTTCTACCTTTGACAAGGTGTTGTTTGCCTACGAATACGAAAAGAAAAACCGCATAAAAGACTGCGATTTGAGTGGCAAAAATATTGCTCTCATCGTAGGCGCAGAGGGCGGTTTTACGGAAGAAGAAGTGCAAAAAGCCAAAGATAACGGGGCGCAAATAGTTACGCTCGGCAAGCGAATATTGCGTGCCGAAACGGCGTCTATCGTCTCGTGTGCGCTTTTGCTCGATACGTTGGGGGAACTCGATTATGACTGAAAAATTGCCCAAAGTGTGCGTTTTTACGCTGGGTTGCAAGGTTAATCAATACGATAGCGACGCTATGCTTGCCGTTTTCGAGCACGCGGGCTTTGAAATATGCGAAGGGCTCGAACCCGCCGACGTATACGTCATCAATTCTTGCGCGGTTACTGCCGAAGCGGAGAAGAAGTCCCGCCAATCGGTGGCAAGAATACTCAAAATCAATCCTAACGCGCGCATTTACGTGTGCGGTTGCGCATCGCAAAACAATTTTTCGCAATTTGCCAAATACAACGTCGAATACATATCTGGTACGGACGGAAAACTCGGTTTTGCAAGAAAAATCGTCAATCAGTACGTCAACGACGAGCAATTTGACAAAATCGTGCCCGACGGTTTCGATATAAGCAAAGAATTTGAGGACAACGACGGAGTGATAAATCTCCGCACCCGCCATTTTATCAAGGTGCAAGACGGTTGCAACAACTTTTGCAGTTACTGCCTCGTGCCGTACGTGAGAGGGCGTTCTCGCTCTCGCGCGGTGGATAGCGTGGTGAGAGAACTCGAAACGGTCAAAAACGTCGCAAAAGAAGTGGTGGTGACGGGCATCAATCTTTCCGCATACGGCAAAGATATCGATACGTCGCTTGCAAATCTTATGATTGCGCTCTCAAAATTCGATTTCTCCGTGCGCCTCGGCTCTCTTGAAGTGGGGGTTATCACCAAGGAATTTTTGGACGCAACCGCTAAAATCAAGCGTTTTTGTCCGCATTTCCACCTATCCTTGCAAAGCGGTGACGACACGGTATTGAAGCAAATGAACAGAAAATACAATTGCGCTCAATACTTCGACGCGGTGCAATTGATACGCAAATATTATCCCTCGGCGGCAATCACCACGGATATTATCGTCGGTTTCCCGACGGAGACGGAAGAGCAGTTTGAAAACAGTATGGCTTTTGCAAGAAAAGTCGGCTTTTCGGATATCCACGTTTTCCCGTACTCGTCGAGAAGAGGCACGGTTGCGGGGCGTATGAAGACGCTCGATCCCGACGTCGTAACGGACAGACAAAAGCGTATGACCGCCGTCAAAAAGGAACTCGTAGACAACTATCTCAACAAGCAAATCGGTATGCCCGTCAACGTGCTTTTCGAGACGCAAGATGACGGCGTTTGGTGCGGTCACGCGCCCAATTACGTCAAAGTCTATTCGAGAAACGGCGCGCATAACGACGTAAGATTGATTACGCCGTCGCACAAGTATCTTGACGGCGTTGCCGACGATACCGTGCAATAATTTCGATATTCTAACGGAGGTTTTTTATGGAAAACTGTGTTTTTTGCAAAATCGTAAAAGGGGACATTCCCTCAACCAAAGTCTATGAGGACGACGATATGATAATCATCAAAGACCTCAATCCGCAAGCTCCCGTGCATCTTTTGCTCATTCCAAAAGAGCATTACGCCAACATCGTCGAGATGACCGACGCCCAATCCCAAACTCTTGCCAAATGCATCAAAAAACTTTCCACGCTCACCGATACTCTCGGTCTTAAAAACGGCTTCCGTCTCGTCTCCAACAAAGGTGAGGACGGTTGTCAGTCGGTTGGGCATTTGCATATTCACATCCTCGGCGGCTCAAAACTATCCGATACGATGTGTTAAATAGCGACTAACTTCGTCAGGGCTGTCCGCCCGTCAACTCATTTACGATTAGTAAATTAGGGTTGCCGTTCGGACAGCCCTTTCTTGTTATTCATCTATTTAACGCACCGTATCGAATAGTTTTATCTGTTTATCGCATTGTATCGCTTAATTTAATTATATTAATTTGGCGGAATTCAAATTTTCCATATAAAAAACGCTCACCGTTGGGTGAGCGTTTTTCGTTTGGTATAAGCGGATATTACGCGCTTATTTTTGCTTTTTTCTTCTTCAAACCGAAGTGGATGCCGAGTCCGACGCCCGTGCCGACTACTGCCGTGCCCGGAATGAGTGTGGAAAGGAGGATAACCATCAATCTGTAATTGAAATTGCTTACCGCCGTCTCACCGATGACTTCGATTTGCTTGGTTTCGCGGTTGTAGTAGTAGCCGGTGAAGGTGAGGGTGTCGCCTTCGACTCTTACTTTGCCGAACGTTTGCGAATCAAGCGTGTTAAGAACGCTGTTGTCTTTGTTGAACTTATCCGTGGTAGTGTCGTTCTCTTTGTAGGTGTAGAACTTCGTTCCGAGCGTGCCGAGCGTGATATAGAGGACACCGTCACCCGTGTAGCGGACGCCTTTGTTGTCCGTCTTGTCAACCGCTTTGCCGTCCTTGTCGACGAGCATCGTGGTGGTGTAGGTGTGGTCGTGACCCGCAAATACCATATGGACACCGTTTTCCGCAAACAATTTGACGAGTTGACCTCTCATAGCAACGACTTCCGCGTCGGTTGCGTGAGAGCCCGCGCTGTACAAACTCTTGTGCATAAGCACGAATTTCCACTTCGCGTTGGTGCTCTTCAAATCGTTTTCGAGCCAAGCAAGTTGTTCTTGACCGAGACCATCTTTGGTTGCGTCGTTGGTGTCGAGGACGGTGAAGTGTGCGTTTGCGTAATCGAAGGAGTAATACTCGCCCGTGATTGCTTGCGCTTCTCCGTCTTTGAGAGCGGTGTAGTTGAAGTATCTACCCATTGCGCCGGTGTTGTTCTCGTGGTTGCCCGACGTGAAGAATACGGACGTATTGAGGTTGAGGTCTTGATAGGTGTTGAGAGCCATACCCCATTGATTGAAGTTCTTGCCGTTGTCGCACATATCGCCCGCGTTGAGGATAAAGTCGAAGGAATTGGTGCGCTCGTCTCTGAGAAGAGCTTCTACTGCCTCGTGGCTGTTGGAATACATACCTTGGATCATACCTTGGATATCCGCGATCGTGAGGAATTCAAACGTATCGACGGAAGAGTCCTTTGCGGTGGTGAAGGTGAAGTTGTCCTTGTCGTAGCCTTGCGTTTTGACGAAGTCGACCAAAGAGAAGTAGTGCGGTTCGTTTCCGACGTAGTAGTTGCCCGCGATGTCGTAGTTGTACGTCGTGCCCGCGGAAAGTCCCGTAATGGTCACGGTGTGTACGTTCCAGTAAATCACGCTGTTTGCAACGGATTTGTCTCTGTCACCGTACACGTACGGATTATCGTCGTCGTCCATAATCTCACCGTGAGTGAGGCAGAGGAGTCCGAGGTCGATAAGCGGGATATATTGCGGTTTGGTTTGCGTGAGCATCTTGACCGTGATACCGTCAAAAGTACCCGTTGCAACGGTGTCGAGATAATCACCGTGATTGTCACCCGCGTTGTCCGCAAATGCGTTTGCTTGCGTCGTGGAAACCGTTCCGATGACTTTACCGTCTTTGTCAAGCAATCTGAACGTGCCGTAAACGTTTTCTTCCGTGTAGAACTTCACGGTGTAGGACGTCGTGCTGTTTGCAGTGTCGAAGTTGCCCGTTACGCGAGAGGGAACTCTGCCGTTGTCTTGCGTTGCCGCGTTGAACGTATCGGTTACTTCGGATACTTTGTTGAGCGTGCTGAGGTAGGACAATTGAGTTCCGCCGTAAGCGTAGCCCGCGTAGGGTTGGAAGAGCGTCACTTGCGTGGGATCCATCGGGTTTGCGAGGTCGGGATAAACGTCCGTAGCGAATGCGACGACGATATCTCTTGCAATTCCGCCGAGACCTACGTAGAAGCTATCTACCATATAGCTGTCAAGGAAGTTGTTGACGATGGAGATTACGTCCGGTCCGTCAAGAGAGAAACCGAGGAGATTTGCAACCAAACCTTTGATGGTGGGGAGCAAGTCGTTGACGATGTCGAGCAAGCAGAAATCGTTTGCGTCGAGAGAGAAGCCTGCGGGAACGCTAATCGTCAAACCAAAGCTTTCTTGGGTGAAGCCGTTGATCAATTCCGCCGTGTCGGGGTCTGACAAAATCTCACCGAGACTGCCCAAGCCCTTCTTCAAGCTGTCGAATTGCGCTTGCGTGAGGTAGCCCGCGTTGACTGCCTTTTCAAAGTCAAAGTGATATCCCAAGATGGATTTGAGCAAAGAGCCTTCTTCGTTGAAGATAGGATCGAGCAAAGCGTTGAGAAGGTTTTCAACAAACTTTCCGCTTTCGAGTTGCGCTTTCATATCTTTGACTGCCGCAAGCATACGTTTGCGATAAAGCGCGTTGGTGGGGAGAGATCCCTTGTACGCTTCGTTTTCGGCGTAAACCGCTCTATCGTATTTTGCGTCGATAGACTCGTACGTTTCGTCGAGAGAGATTTCAACGCCCGCGGTGTGTGCGGTGAGGATAAACGCAGCGATGTCTTGCACTTTCATTTTGCCGATGCTTTCGTCACCGAACGACCAGTCAAGAATTTCACCGACTACCGCGTTTACGAGATCGAGAGCCGTGTCGTATTCAACGCCGTTATGATTGTAGGTGAGACCGAGGTCTTTTCCGCCAACTACGGTGTCGAGAATGTATTGAACGAGGTTGATAGTGCCCGAAACTTTGTCCGCTTTTGAGATATCGGGGAAGAGCAAATTGAGCGCAAACGTCGTAACGAGACCCGTGCCGTTTGCAAAATTGCCTACGAAACCGTTGACCGTGCCTACTAGTGAGTCAATCGTGTCTTGATTGAGGAAGTGGCTCACGAGACGGTCGAGAAGTTGAGAATAGATCTCTTTGTTGATGTATTCGTTGTATTTGAGAGTTCCGATACCATTGTCGTATTGGATCATATACGCAAGGTATTCGGGGTTGCTTCCAACCACGCTGTTCCAAGCCTCTTTAATATCTTGTTGCGTGGATTCGGGGTGGGCTTTGACTTGTTTGTAATAGTCGTAGTTTTTGAGGAACGCTTCTTCGTTAAATTCTCTTGCGCCGAAAACGTTGTAGCTGGGCACTTCTTTGAGGGGAGTGTCGCTGATATTGTCGAGTCTAAATATTTGAGATTCGCAAGTTTCACCGAGTTTGCCGTCGCAGTTTTTGCGAGAGAGCGTGACGTATCTGCGCGGGGAGTCGTAGCTTACGCAAGAACCCGTTTGGAAATCGTAAAGAGTTCTGCCTTGTGCATCGGTGTAAGACATTGCGTCGGACGCGTGCATATGTCCCGTGAATACGTAGCGAACGCCCATATCGAGCAAGCGTTTCGTCGTGTATTCCCAGTTGTAGATGGTGAAGTCTTTGAGAATTTCGTCTTCTTGTTCCCAGTGCGGAAGCGCATTTTGGTGGAAACAAGTGATTATGGTTTCTTCACCGAGAGTGGGAGTAGTTGCGTTTTGTGCGTCGCAGAAAGCTTGCATCCAATTGATGACGCCTTCGGTAAGACGACCGCCGCAGAGGTGGTTTTGATCCGTTGCACGATACACGTGTCTGTCGGAAGAGAACGCGTTTACAACTGCCGTTGCACTATAAGTATAGGGGTGTTCGGTGTCGATATAGCCGTTGTCTTCGAGGTGTCCGTTGTTTTCGAGATAATAAATAGTGTCGGGACGATTGACTTTGAGCCATTCGTATTCCGCCGCGCCAACTCTTGCGAAAGAGCCGACTTCTTCAGTCTCTCTGTCGCTTGCGTCGATAACCATAATGGAGTAAGACGTGGTTGCGTTATCGTCGTCGAGAATTTCCGCAGTCAAGGACAAAACGTTGTTGTCGTCACCGAGTCCGTAGTAGAGAGCAAGTCTCTCGCTTGCGGTTTTCGTGGTTGAGTGTGCGATTTCTTCGAGGACGGGGCTGTAATAATGAATATTGAGGTTGCTTGCGTTGGTGGACGCGTGATAACCGTCGGTATACGTACCCGACCAATAATCTTCGGGGAAGTATTCGGTGAGGTTCAACGCGCCGTTTGCACCGGTAAGGTTTGCGTCGGGATATCCGAGACCCGCAAAGATAATTGCAAATTGAGCCGCGCTCACGCCGTCGGAAACTCTGCCCGAACCGTCTTCTTGATAGTAGAGTGCGCCCGAAGCGTTGTAAAGATCGTGGTTGCCGGGAGTTGCGAAGACTTGGAAGTTTTCATAACCCGCAATTTGTCTTATCTCGTTTTGCATATAGCGCAATGCGTTTGCAACGTCGATAAGGGCGGTATGCTCACCGTTCTTGCTGAGGTCACCCGAAGCAAAAACGTACATCGGGCAAGTGCCTTTCTTTGCGTCTTCGATGTATTGTTTCACTTGTTGTGCGAGTATCATACCGCTTTCGAGCACGAGTTTGGTGTCACCCGTCATCGAGTTATAGAAGTCGCTCGTGACGTAGTTGGGGTTGGTGACGTCGTGATAGCAGTAATCTACGGGGAAGTAGTGAATGTCGCTGAAATGTCCGATTTTGATTGAACTTTCGCTTTCAACGGTTTGGACGGTTTCCGCGTTTGATACGCCGTCAATAATCGAGAAACTCATCACGCTTGCAAGCAAAATCGCAAGAACGACGACGAGCACGGTCGGCAGACGGTGCAGTTTGGAATTGCTCATATTTCCTCCTTATGCGCGCACATACACGTACGCACAAATTTATAATCACTACAATTGTATAGTATTTTATAAATAAAATCAATATCAAAAGCGCAATCGGGGCGCAAAATTTACGCCGATGTTCGATATAATACATTTCGTTTTGCAAAGAGTGACGATAGATTGATTTCGACGTAATTTTCGTGCAAAAAATGCGCAAAATTGCAAAAAAAGCGTTGACAAATACGATAGACGGGAATATATTATATATGAACGATTGAATAACAGTTCAATTGTTTGAGAGGAAATATGGAAACGAACGATAAAAACTCAAATATTTATTCGATGCCCGACGACGAGGTCGTTGTCGCTTTGGCAGAGCTTTTCAAGGCACTCGGAGACCCCACGAGAGTGAAGATACTTTCTTGCTTGCAACTTTCGGATATGTGCGTAGGTGAGATTGCGGACAAAGTGGGTATGAGTACGTCGGCGGTTTCGCATCAACTTCGCGTTCTTCGTGCAATCAAACTCGTGAAGGGCACGAAAGAGGGCAAAGAGGTCAGATATTCTCTTGACGACGATCACGTGACGTTGATTATGCAATGCGGTATCACTCACGTCAACGAAAAATAATAAACTAAAAATAAGGGCTAATCCCCCTAATTTTTTAGGCACAATAGTTGAATAATTGTTCAATCGTCCAACTATTCAAATCAAATTGGGACTGAACTCACTTCGGTGGGATAGACAAATAAAAAATAGAGAAGGAGTATCAACTATGAAAAAAGTTTACAAGCTTGAAGATCTCGATTGCGCAAACTGCGCCGCAAAAATGGAATGTGCCATTCAAAAAATCGAAGGCGTCAATTCCGCCAGCGTCAATTTTATGGGACAACGTATGACCATCGATGCAAACGACGAGAATTTTGATGAGATAATGAAAAAAGTGGTCAAAGTCTGTCGTAAGGTAGAACCGGATTGTACGATAATACTTTAATTGCGACAGACGCCCTCGTAAACGGTCTATACTTTTTCGGAGACGGAGCTTCGAGTCGCAAGGCGACGAGCGGTTGAGTGCCGAACTTGACGAAAAGTACAAGTGAACCAACGAGTGTTGTTCTTTTCGTTGGTGAACGAGTGGCATAATTAAAGAAATGCCCCTATCTATGTGAGTGCCGAGTGTCGCCCCCACGAGCGACGGATAATTTTGTAAAGAATTGTCCCTAACCGAGTGGCGGGAGAAATGCCGGCGTGTCCGGAAAGAGGGGGTTATCTGTTTTGAGGAGTTCCGACACACTCTATTAAGTGTGCTGTCGAGAAAACAAAAATAAACCTATGAGCAAAATCAAACTTACTAGAAAAGAAAGAAAAAACTTTATAAGGATAATCGTTGCGCTTGCAATGTTCCTCGTCGTGCTTATCGTAGATAAGACGGTCGGCATTGCGAAAGCAGTGGGCGGTGAATATGGTTGGCTCGTGCCTTTCTTCCTTTACTTTGCCGTGTACGTCGTCATCGGTTATGACGTATTGTTCAAGGCGGGAAGAAATATCGTGCACGGACAAGTCCTTGACGAGAATATCCTTATGTGCGTAGCGTCGCTCGGTGCGTTTGCACTCGGCATATATACTAGCGTTATGAAACTCGGTCAAGAAGGCTTTGACGAGGGGTGCGCAGTCTTGTTGTTCTATCAAGTCGGTGAATTCTTCCAAAGTTACGCGACGGGCAAATCTCGCAAATCAATTTCTTCGCTTATGGACATTCGTCCCGACTACGCCAACGTAAAGCGTGAAGACGGTGTAGTGGAGCAAGTCGATCCGAGCGAGGTTCAAGTCGGGGACGTCATCGTGGTTTACCCTGGTGAAAAAGTGCCTCTCGACGGTGTAATCGTCAGTGGAAACACCACGCTCGACACCAAGGCGTTGACGGGTGAGTCACTTCCGAGAGAACTTTGCGAGGGTGACGACATAATCAGCGGTTGTGTCAATTTGACGTCACAAATCGAGGTTCAAGTGACAAAAGTATTCTACGATTCGACCGTTTCTAAAATACTTGAACTCGTAGAGAACGCTTCGGGACGCAAATCAAAGGCAGAAAACTTCATCACCAAATTTTCCAAATACTACACTCCGAGCGTCGTTGCGGCGGCAGTTTTGCTTGCGGTAATCGGTGGCGCGGTCACAAAAGATTGGTATACGTGGGTGTATAGAGGATTGAGTTTCTTGGTTGTATCTTGTCCTTGCGCACTCGTGGTTTCCGTGCCTCTCTCCTTCTTTGCAGGTATCGGTGCGGCGTCGAGAATGGGCATTTTGATAAAGGGCTCGAACTATCTCGAAATGCTCGACAAAGCAAATATCTTCGTGTTTGACAAGACGGGAACGCTCACCAAAGGCAACTTTGCCGTAACCGCAGTTACGCCCGCTGAGAATAAAGACGAAATCTTGCGCCTTGCCGCTATTGCGGAAAACGACTCAAATCACCCGATTGCTCGCTCTATCGTAAACTACTATAACAAAGAAATAGAGGGCGGTTATACGCTCACCAACGTTGCGGGCTTCGGCGTAATTGCGTCCAAAGACGACGACGTCATCTATTGCGGAAACGAAAAACTTATGCAATCCTACAAAATTCCGTACGATAAACAAAACGGCGTAGGAACGGTGGTTTACGTTGCGCACAACGACAAATTCGTAGGTTCGTTGCTCATATCGGACGAAATCAAGCCCGAAAGCAAGGAAGCAATCGCGCGACTCAACGAAATGGGTTGCAAGACGGTTATGCTCACCGGTGACAACGAACAAATCGCGGCAAGCGTTGCAAACGAGTTGCAACTCACCGATTATAAGGCGTCTTTGCTTCCGCAAAATAAGGTTGAACACGTTGAAACTCTATTGAATAGCAAGAAAAAGGACGAAATTTTATGCTTCGTCGGCGACGGCATCAACGACGCGCCGGTGCTTATGCGCTCGGATATCGGTATCGCAATGGGCGGTGTAGGCAGTGACGCGGCAATCGAGGCAAGCGACGTAGTGCTTATGCAAGACGATTTGAGCGGAATATCCACCGCAAAGCGTATTGCAAAGAAGACTATGCGCGTCGTATACGAGAATATCGTTGGCTCGCTCGCAGTCAAAATCGCAATTATGGCATTGTCCGCTTGCGGTGTGCTCGGTGCGTATTCAATGTGGATAGCAGTCGTCGGAGACGTGGGTGTCGCAATCGTTGCAATTCTCAACGCAATGCGTGTCAACCGTGGCTTCAAAACCACTCTCAAACAACCCAAATGACCTCAATTCAATTGGTTAGATACTCAAAATAATACAAAATCTAATAAAAAGTGCGTCACCGTTCGTGACGCACTTTTTGTGTATATAAATTGCATTTATATCACCATTATTCCTCTTGTTTTTTATCTTCTTTAAGTTTATATCCGCAGTTGGGACATTCTATGTCATTTGGTGAAATCTTTGCAAAACAGTTGGGACACTCATCAAATTCTGGAAGATTTTCATAATCGAAATCCTCATCGGTATCGTTCTCGTTCAAAATTTCGATTTGTTTCAAAATGTGTGCCTCATTCGGCTTTTTCTTACTCAATTTTGTTTGCTGAATCATCAACGTTTTGTCGGTATTTGCTTTAATTACATAAATATTATGACAAGTTGCAACCGCCATTTTTCCAAAAACATAGAATACCGCAATGGATATTCCGCCCGAGGGAATAATAATTAAACATAACCACCATACGTTGTAAGTAATACTCGTTATTACGCCGATCAATACAATCATTATACTGAGAACAATTGTTGCCACTGTTATAATTGCTGAACCAGCGCTTATATAGCGGTAAGAGTCTAAATCGTTTTGTTGTCTCATTTTTGTTTCCTCCTAAATAAAAAATGTGCCATCTCAGCGAGATGACACATACAGTTGTTTCTCGCTTAGTTGTCACACCATATATAACCAAACCGATTACGTGCGGAAACAAGACTGCCATAGGTAGTCATCGGTTTGGATTTATTAAGATGGTGTGACGATGTGATTATAGCACATAAGGCAAAATTGTCAAGTCAAGATTGTGCCTCGATCCGCATACTATATAGTGAAGAAGGAGGGAAGATATGAACTTTTTGACGTTGCTTTTATCCGTGCTCGGACTTGCGGGACTTATCGGCTTTTTCGGCGGTGCGTGGTTTTGAAATAAAAACATTTTGATTTATTCACAAAAAAATCACGATTTCGCTTGCATAAGGTGGCAAATTATGCTATTATCACAAAGCAATATCGATTTGCCCTCATGGTCAAGCGGTTCAAGACGTCGCCCTCTCACGGCGGAAACTAGGGTTCGATTCCCTATGGGGGTACCAAAACAAAAGGAACATATCGCAAAGATATGTTCTTTTTTCGTTTCTATAAGCAGTTTAGGGAATTGAACGGGCGGTAAAGCGCACAATCCAGTGAATTGTGCGCCCGCCCCGGCGTGATAGCGCAGACATTATGTAGTCGTACGGTCAAAAGGGAAGATGTGTGCCTATGTTGTGTGAGAAAATTGTATATGTCAAGCGGAGCGATTCCCTATGGGGGTACCAAAACAAAAGGAACATATCGCAATGATATGTTCTTTTTTCGTTTCTATAAGCAGTTTAGGGAATTGAACGGGCGGAATAGTGCACAATCCAGTGAATTGTGCGCCCGCCCCGGCGTGATAGCGCAGACATTATGTAGTCGTACGGTCAAAAGGGAAGATGTGTGCCTATGTTGTGTGAGAAAATTGTATATGTCAAGCGGAGCGATTCCCTATGGGGGTACCAAAACAAAAGGAACATATCGCAATGATATGTTCTTTTTCGTTTCTACGATAATTTATTGAATTTTTCTGATAAAAAATTATCAATTCCATATTGATTTTTATTATTTAATAATGTAAAATACATTTGTATAACAAATTTAGGAGGAATTTTATGGATCCCAAGTATCAAAGCTTGTTTACGCCTTGGAAAATCAAGAATTGCGAAATCAAAAACCGCATCGTCTTGACCTCTATGGGCGGAACTTCAATTTTCGGATGGATGGAACCGCATCATTTTGACAAAGAAGCGGCAAACTTCCTTCTTGACCGTGCAAAAAACAACGTCGGTCTCGTCTTGCCGGGCATTGCGCCTATCAGAAACGTTATCGGTGGCAACTGGCTTTACAAGAGCAAAAGTTCCTTCAAACAACTCAAACCCTTTATGGACGAGCTCCACAAGACGGGTGCAAAGATGTTCGTGCAACTTACTGCGGGATTCGGACGTTCGTTTGCAATTTCATCTATGATGGAAATGCTTGCGACCAATAAATTCCTTGGCGCAGTTGCAAAACCCTTCATCAACATCGACCAACTCACGATGAGCGCAAGCCCCAACCCCAATCGTTGGAGCGACAAAGTGCCTTCTCGTGCGATGACGATTGACGAAATTCACGAATTCATTTACGCGTTTGGTCAAACCGCAAAAATGTGCAAAGAAGCGGGCGTTGACGGCGTTGAAATTCACGCCGTACACGAAGGCTATTTGCTTGACCAATTCACGATGAAATACACCAACCAACGCACCGACGAATACGGTGGATCAATCGAGAACAGATATCGTTTCCCGATCGAGATCGTCAAAGAGATCAAGAAAGTCTGCGGTGACGATTATCCCGTATCGTTGAGATATTCCGTCGTATCCAAGACCAAAGGCTTCCGTCAAGGAGCGCTTCCCGGTGAAGACTACGTCGAAGTCGGCAGAGATATGGAAGAGAGCAAGATTGCTGCCAAGATGCTCCAAGACGCTGGCTACGATATGCTCAACTCGGACAACGGCACTTACGACGCTTGGTACTGGGCGCATCCGCCGGTATATATGCCTCAAAACTGCAACCTCGAAGATTGTGAAGAGCTCAAAAAGGCAGTCACGATCCCCGTCGTTTGCGCGGGCCGTATGACTCCCGAAGCGGGCGCAAAAGCAATCGCGGAAGGCAAAATCGACGGTATGGGCGTTGCTCGTCAGTTCTTGACCGACCCCGAGTGGGTGACCAAACTTATGCAAGGTCGCGAAAACGACATTATGCCTTGCATTTGCTGCCACAACGCTTGCTTTAATATGGCACACTACAACGGCGTCGCAAACGACCAAGATTTGTCCGACACCGCAGGTATGGCTCGTTGCGCACTCAACCCGCACACGATGCAATCCAAGAAATACAAGATCGTTCCCACCAAGAAATCCAAGAAAATCGCGGTTATCGGCGGTGGTATCGGTGGTATGGAAGTCGCGCGCGTAGCAACTCTCCGCGGTCACAAAGTCACCGTTTACGAGAAATCAAACGATCTCGGCGGTATTTTCGTAGCGGCTGCAGCTCCGTCCTTCAAAGAGAAAGATAAAGAACTCATCGAGTGGTACAAGAAGCAAATCAAAGACCTCGGCATCGAAGTGAAGTACAACACCGAAGTCAAAGATATAAGCAAGCTCGACGCAGACGAAGTAGTCGTCGCAACTGGTTCTGTCGCAAGAAGATTTAGAGTTCCCGGCATTGAAAAGACCGTTGAAGCGTGTGAATTTTTGCTCGACAAGAAAGAGGTCGGTGACAACGTCGTCATCATCGGTGGCGGTCTCACGGGTTGCGAAATCGCATACGAATTGCATTTGAGAGGCAAACATCCCACCATTGTCGAGATGAAGAACGACCTTATTGCAGTTAAGGGCGTATGTCTTGCCAACTCTTCCTATTTGCGTGAGTACTTCGCACTCCACAAAGTGCCCGTACATCTCGAAACCAAGCTCTTGTCCGTCACCGACAACGGTGTCAAAGTCCAAGACAAATCCGGCAAAGAGTTCGAGATTCCCGCAGATTCCGTCATTATGTCCGTCGGTTATATTCCCGCACCGGTTGCCGAAGAAGGCAAGCACGTGCACGTCGTGGGCGACAGTGCAAAGATCGGTAATTTACGTACGGTTATTTGGGGTGCTTGGGACGTAGCTATGAAGCTGTAAAGCGCACTATTTAGCGAATAACTTCGTCAGAGCCACGCTTCGACAACTCACGTACGATATGTACGTTAGGGTTGCCGAGAGCGTGGCTCTTCCTTGTTCTTCATCTAAATAGTGCGCTTTACGTAATCTAAACGCAAACGACGAATAAATTTGGCAAAGCCGTCAGTCAACTCATTTACGATTAGTAAATTAGGGTTGCCGTGCAAGGGGCTTTTTCTCGCTCTTCATCCTTTTAGTGCGTTTTAGACCGCGCACTATTTAGTGAATGGAACATCTAAATATTGCGTTTTACGCATTTTTGCGAATATGGAATATTCCACAATTATTAATTAATAATTATTAATTATTAATTCAAAAAACTCGCAATATATGTTACAATATTATCAGTAAATATATAGGAGTTATTGTTATGAAGAAAACAACGATGCAAAAATTTGCGAAACTTATCGCAGTCAAGGGCGTAAATGTGCGCAAAGGACAAGAAGTCGTCGTCAACGCGTCTCTCGATCAGCCCGAATTTGTCAAAATGGTGGTTGAGGAGTGCTATCGTGCGGGCGCAAGCAAAGTCACGGTGGAGTGGAGTTATCAACCTCTTACCAAAGTACATTATCGTTATCGTTCTCTTAAAACTCTTTCCACGATTGAAAATTGGGAAATAGAGAAGTTCAAACACAAAGTTGAGGCGCTTCCCGCCGTTATTTACATTGATTCCGACGATCCCGACGGACTTAAAGGCGTCAATCAAGAGAAAGTGGCAAAATCTCAACGTGCCAAATATCCCGTCATTAAGCCGATGCGCGACGCTATGGAAAACAAATATCAATGGTGTATAGCGGCAGTCCCCGGCAAAGCGTGGGCAAAAAAGGTTTTCCCCAACGAAAGAGAGGGCAAAGCAGTCGAAAAACTTTGGAACGCAATTCTTTATACGTCGAGAGCGGACGGCGAAGATCCTATCAAAGCGTGGGAAGACCACAACGCCGACCTCAAAGCAAGATGCGAATATCTCAACTCACTTGGTATCGAAAAGTTGCATTACACGTCATCTAACGGCACGAATTTCACGGTCGGACTAATTCCCGACGCACTTTTCTTGGGCGGAAGCGAAGACACGCTCGGCGGTGTAGAGTTCAATCCCAATATTCCGAGCGAAGAAGTGTTTACCTCTCCTATGAAAGGTCAAGCGGAAGGTATCGTGTACGCAACTCGTCCGCTTTCTTATAGAGGTGAGCTTATCGAAAATTTCTCGGTACGCTTCGAGGGCGGTAAAGCAGTGGAAGTACACGCCGAAAAGGGTGAAGATTTGCTCAAACAAATGATATCTATGGACGAAAATTCCGCATATCTCGGTGAGTGCGCGCTCGTTCCGTACGATTCACCCATTCGCAACAGTGAAATCACCTTCTACAACACACTTTTCGACGAAAACGCGTGTTGCCACCTTGCATTTGGTCGCGGATTTGAAAACTGCATCAAAGATTACGCCAATCTCACTCTCGACCAATGCCGTGAAAAGGGTATCAACGACTCAATCATTCACGTTGACTTTATGATCGGCTCGCAAGATCTCAATATCGATGCCATTACTAAAAGTGGTTCGATTATGCCCATCTTCCGCAACGGCAACTGGGCATTCTAACAGCGCTAAATCGCGCCTAATTTTGTTAACACCCCAAGCCCGCCAATTCACGTACGATTATGTACGTTAGAATTGTCGTTCTTGGGGTGTTTTCGCATTATGCATCGATTTATCGCTGTTAGAAAACACACCGAGTGGTGAATAACTGTGTCAAGCGCACCTCGCTACAAGTCGTGTACGATTGTGTACACTTGGCTTGTATCAAGGTGCGCTTTCCTTGTCTTCATCTCAATGACGCATTTTAGACCGTTTGTATCGATTTATCGCTGTTAGAAAACGCGCTATAAAGCGAATAGCTTCTTATTAACGGTATGTGCCTATTCGTAGCTTCGAGTCGCAAGGCGACGAGCGGTGGAGTGCCGAACTTGACGATTGTACAAGTGAACCGATAAGTGTTGTTCTTTTTATCGGTGAACGAGTGACATAACAATGGTACGATAACTTTTTATGTGAGTGCCGATTGTCTCCCCCGCGAGCGACGAATACTTTTGTAGAGAAATGCCCCTATACGAGTGGTGGGAGAAATGCCGGCGTATCCGGAAAGAGGGGGTAATTCTGTTTAGAGGAGTTACGACGCACTTTATTGAATTGTAAAATTTAATAATTCAAATTTAGTGCCGTTAGAATACTTGTTTTTCGCAAAATAGGGAAGTAATACAATCTTTACAAAAATTGGGTATTGCAATCGTGCCGTATATATGATATATTGAATATGATAAAAGTTTCCTGCTACGTTTGTGATGGTGCTATATTTTGAACCACAAATTTTATACGGGATGACGCGTCCGACATTATGCGGAGATGTCAGGCCTCATTTATATCGGAGGAAGGCAGATACCGCACGGTAGTCTTTACCCACCCTGCTCGAACGGCGGGTTTATAAAATGGCATCACACGGCGGTGCGGGGCAATATGAACGAAAACAAACGCTCGATTGAGCGTTTGTTTTTTTATTTCGTTATTTGATAAAAATATCGTATTTTTTCAAATCGTATTCTCGTTTGTTTTCTCATATTCTTTTTTGAAATGCGCTCAATTTTTCTCATATTCGTTTGAATAACACACTCACGTTTTTGCATAATCTTTTGAAAAAGTGCTCTCGTTTCGTCAATAGGGCGTATGTACATATTTCGATTTGTGCAACGTTAAATTTATTAAAAACGTCGATTTTTACCTAAATGTATTTCAATTTTGTTTTAATTTTAGAATACTTTTGCCTTAAAAGCGTTAAATATTGCGTATTAAAGGCAATTTTTAGATTTTGTCTTGTAAAAGTGGCAATAATATGGTAAAATTTGTATATTAAATAAATAAACCAAATAAGGGTGATTTTATGAAGTCTCTTTCTTTCAAAAATAAGACGATTATCGCAATCGTTTTGTTCGTGGCAATCTTTGCCGCGCTCGTTGCGATTGCGTCCGTATTTGATTTTCAAGTAAGTCAAATTCTCACCAAAAACGCATTGAAATCGGGTGACTACATTGCAAACGATCTTTACGGCGTCGTCGGTGAAGCACTCGGAACGTCTCCGATTTATATCGTGCTTGCGGTATGCACTGCGATTTTGTGCTGGTTCTTTGCAAGAACGTACGGCAAAAAGTGGTGGGGCGTGACTCTCGCGGTCGTATTGGCAGTTGCGGGCTCGGTTGCTTGGTGGTTCTATATCAAAGATACGTTTAGATACGTGCTCGAACACGCTGCGGCACAAGTCGGTTCTACGGCGGGTGCGGTCGTGTACGAATTCCGTCACGACGGTGCGGTTATGGCAATAGAGTGGCTCATTGCGCTCACAATCCAAGCTCTCAACGTTTTGGCGTTCAAAAATCTCAAACCCGAGACTCTCAAAAAACTCGTATGGTGGGTTATTGCGGTTATTTCGGCGGTAGTCGTTGCAAATATCCTCATTATGATTATCAAAGATCCCGTCGGTCGTATGAGATACAGAGCAATCAACTCAAACGTCGGTCAACTCCTCATTGACACCGGCGTCGTGCAAGGTTACACTCCGTGGTATGTCAGCAACGGTCAACCGAGTGAAGATATCATCAAGATGTTCGTTGACTCGTATCCGGGTGCAAGCGACGCGTTCAAGTCCTTCCCGTCGGGTCACACTTGTGCTGCGGGTATGTCGTACGCGCTTATTATGTTGCCGGACGTCATCGATTTCAAGAGCGAAAAGAGCAAAAAGGGCGTCAAAATCGCTTGCTGGATTATCCCGATTGCAATCACAATGCTCGTAGCAATCAGCCGTATCGTAGTCGGCGCGCACTATATGAGTGACGTCACGTTTGGCGGAACGCTTGCATTCGTGTGTATGATTATCGCTCGTGAAATCTTCGTATGCAAAGGAAGCCATTTCTTCGCGTTGTTCCCGTCCGCAGCTCCCAAGAAACTTGCAAAAGTCGAAGAGGGCGTTGACGTAGACGTCGATATCGCGGAGCAAGAAACCGATGAAGACGAATTCGTAGACGAAATGGTTGAAGAGTCCGTCGAAGACGTTGCGACGATCGATAACGAGTCGCTAACCGACGATAAAATCGAAGAAGCGGTTTTGAGTGAAGAGCAAGCCAACAAGGTAAGCCAAGAGATTGCTGACAATCTCCGCGACGGCGTAATAAGCGAATAATTGCGATTACCCGCAAAAATGACATAATTTTGTATCAAAAAAGCCCTCTTTTCGAGGGCTTTTTTATATGATTTTTGAGGCATTTTTGACAAGATAATGCGATAATATCTTGAAGCGTTTTATCTATGTTTTGATATTATCGATACCGATTGCGTTTGGTTGCGATAGTGAAGAGTGGATATTTTGCGCCTTTATTTCAACAATTCTTTATGCTCGTTTGGCGTTGCAACCAGCGTTTTATAGTTGACGTAGATTACTTGTCCGGGGTGTCCGTTGGGTTTACGTTTTACGTTGCGACGTTCGGTGTAGTCAACCTCTTGACTTGCTTGTTTTGTGCTCGCGGTGATTTCACCCGCGATTTTCAGCACGTTTTCGGGCACTTCTTTGCCTTCCGTCACGATAATGGTATGTGCGCCGTGCTCGTTTTTGAGGTGCATCCAAATATCGCTTGACGACGCGATTTTGAATGTCAACTCGTCGTTTTGGATATTGTTTTTGCCTCTATATATCGTAAATCCGTCCACGACGTAAACGTAAGGCGGTTCGGGTTTTTCTCGGCGTACTTTGTTTTTTTGCGATTTCTTTTTCGTGCCTCCGAGAAGTTCCAACTCTTCCTCGATTGCGCTCGTTTGGCTCTCGTATGGAAGAGACGCGATTTCCTCTTCGATTGACTTGACGTATTCGAGCAAATCTCTGTCTTCAATCAATTTTTTACTGACGAATTCCTTTGCTCGTTTAAGTTTATTATACTTTGTATAATAAGCGGTGCTGTTTTTGGACGGAGTAAGGCGCGCGTCGAGCGGAATAACTACCTCGGTATTGTCATAATAATTGAGACATTTTACGCTTTCGTCGCCTTTTTTTATGCGGTAAATATTGCTTACGATAAGCTCACCGTACAGTTTGAGTGTGTCCATATCCTCGCATTCTTTGAGGCGTTGCAAATCGATTGCGATATTCTTTTCCACCTTTTGGTGCAAGCGTTTTGCAATCGTCGCAAGTGATTTTAGGCGCGCCTTGTTGCGAATATCCTTGTCGCAATCGGTGGTGAGGGCGTCGTACGCTTCGCTCATAGTATCGAATTTGCGCACGTTGCTTTCGTCCTCGTCGGCAAGGGAGCGGTAGACGAACGGATACACGTCTTTTCCGCCTATTACGCAAGGTTGAAAACTCGGTGAAGAAGCGTCGAAAGACGCAAATTCTTTTATCGTTGCATACAGCTTTTCCTTGTCGGATTGAGACAGTGAAGGGGCGGACGCATCGAGATTGGCGTGGAGCAAAAACTCGTTTATCGTAGCACCCGAAAATCCAGATATATTGTCTTGAATATACTTGTGCAAATCCCCGCCCGCAAAATCGTCAAAAACGCCGAAACAATCGGTTAGATAACTGATTTTCTTTTGCGTAACGGGTGAGTATTTGACTCCTCGCAACACGACGTGATTGCGCTCGACGTCAAGCGGAAGATGTTTGACCGCGTCCAAAATCACGAGGTTTTCGTCAGTGAAAACTATGTTGGAATACCTATTCATAATCTCGACGAAAAGGTAGAACGTGGCGTCGTCGCGCATTTCCGTTTTTGCGTTCAATTTGAGATAGATAATGCGGTCGTAGTTGTAAATGCCGATTTGCTCGATACTTGCGTTGAGAAGGTATTTGCGCATAAGCATACAAAGGTTGGGTGCAATCATAGGGCTTTGTTTTTTGCTTTGCGTTAGGTGAATACGAGGTGCGCCCGCGTTGCAAGAGACGACGAGGCAAACGTTTTTGCCTTTGGAGCGCATAAAAAAGCGCAACTCGTCAACTTCGGGTTGTTGAATTTTGTCTATTCTCGCGCCTTGAAGAGAGTCGTTGAGTTCTTTTGCAAGCGCGTTTAATGCAAATAGGTCGCTTCCCATACGATTATGATAGCAAAAAGCGCGAATTTTTACAATAAAAATCGAAAAAATGTGGCACAATACCACGCAATATTATTTGATTTTTGCGCGTGCGTATGATATAATTCTACTACTTGTAATGAAAATATATATCCGTATGCGCAAATGCGCGTCGGAATGGAGGACAAATGGACTACACAGTAGAAAAGTTGGAAAAGAGCCAAGTCAAGTTCAACTACGTGGTTGACAAGGACGCTTTCAACACGGCAATCAAGCAAGCGTATGAGAAGACCAAACACAAATACGCAGTTCCCGGTTTCAGAAAGGGACACGCACCTCAAAAAGTGATTGAGGGTATGTACGGCGCGGGCGTATTTTTCAGTGACGCAGTCAACGAACTCATCGACGCTTCTTTGAACGAACTCGAAACCAAAGACGAATACGATTTCGTAGCTGTCGACAGCGTATGCGACGTCGATATGACGGACGACGGCGGTGTAAAGTATTCAATCGTTATGGTTGTCAAACCCGAAGTTACTCTCGGTCAATATAAAGGCTTGAACGTGGCAAAGAAAGCAGTCAAAGTCACGGCAAAGCAAGTGGATGAAAGAATTGCGCAAGAGCAAGAAAAGCAAGCTCGTCTTATCGAAGTCGAGACCGCGGCAGCAAACGGCAACACCGTCACGATGGATTTCGTCGGTAGCGTAAACGGTGAGAAATTTGAAGGCGGCAGCGCAGAGAACTACGATCTCGAACTCGGCAGCAACACGTTTATCCCCGGCTTTGAAGAACAACTCGTCGGCGTAAAAGCTGGTGAAGTCAAAGACGTCAAAGTCACTTTCCCCGAGAACTATCAAGCGGAAAACCTTGCGGGCAAAGAAGCAGTGTTTACTTGCACTATCAAGGCAGTCAAAGTCAAAGAATTGCCGACCGTTGACGACGAATTCGTAAAAGAAATTTCCGAATTTGACACGCTTGCAGAGTACAAAGCGGACGTAAAGGCTCAACTCACCAAAGAAGCACAAGAGAAGGCGGACAGAGATTTTGAAGACGAAGTAGTCGAAAAAATCGTCGATTCTTCCAAGGTTGAAGTTCCTTCCGCAATGATCGAGCGCGAGGCGGACGAGATGGTGCACGAGTTTGAATATCGTCTTATGTACCAAGGTCTCAAACTTGAAGATTATCTCAAATATCTCAATATGACCAGAGACCAACTCGTCGATCAATACAAGGATCAAGCGGCAAAGACCGTCAAAGTGCGTCTCGTTATGGAAGCTCTCATCAAGGCAGAGAACCTCACCATCGAAGACAAAGACATCGAAGAAAAGATGGCAAAATTTGCAGAGCAAAGCTCTCAAACCGTCGAAGAATTCAAGAAGACTCTCCACAAAGAGCAAGTTGATTATATCGTCAACTCCATTATGAACGAGAAGCTTCTCGATATGCTCACCAAAGAGAACCTTGCAAAGAAGACGACTGCAAAGAAAGCCGACGCAGAAGCAGAAGTCAAAGACGACACGAAGACCGAGGAAAAGAAGCCTGCTGCCAAAAAAACCACCAAAAAAGCAGCAAAACCCGCAACCGACGCAGAATAAGTAGCGTAAGTTTCGTGTAAAATTTAAGTGTTTTGACAAAAACATATATGCTCGTCTTTCCGCTTGCAATCGTTTTGCAAGCGGAAAGCGTATAAGCAAAACAAAATATCGTATCGAGCGTAAAAATATCTAAAATACGCAAAATCTCGCGCATTTTTGAGTTTTGAACGCTCGTGCAATCAAAATCGAACGATACCGCCACGGCGGTCGGAGGATACAATGAACATCAAAAATCAACTTATACCTATGGTTATCGAACAAACGGGCAGAGGCGAACGCTCTTACGACATCTATTCTCGCTTGCTCGAAGACAGAATTATCTTTTTGACGGGTGAAATCGACGACAATATTGCCGATCTCGTCGTCGCACAACTCATTTATCTCGAAGGTAAAGACTCCACCAAAGATATTAGTCTCTACATCAACAGCCCCGGAGGATCGGTTTCTGCGGGCTTTGCAATCTACGATACGATGAACTACATCAAGTGCGACGTTTCCACGATTTGCATAGGTATGGCTGCGTCTATGGGCGCGTTCTTGCTCTCGTCGGGCGCAAAGGGAAAGAGATATTCCTTGCCCAACGCAAAAATTATGATCCATCAACCTCTCGGCGGAGCGCAAGGACAAGCAAGCGATATCGCTATCCAAGCCAACGAGATTTTGAAGACCAAAAAGCGCATCAACGACATTCTTGCACAAAATACGTCTCAACCGCTCTCCAAAATCGAAATCGATACCGACCGTGACTTCTATATGAACGCGGAAGAAGCCGAAAAATACGGCATCGTCGACAAGATTTTCTATTCAAGAAAGTAAATTTGAAAATAAGCAAATACGTTTTGCAAAACGTAACCGTTCGATAGGTATAACTTGTCGAAGATTAGAGTATATAAATAGATATGGAAAATTATCATAAGGAACAACATTGCAGTTTTTGCGGAAGGGGCGCAAGCGAGGTCGAAACGATTATCAGCGGTCCTAACGGCATAAACATTTGCAACGAATGTATTGACGAGTGCGTTTATATGCTCGGCAAAAAAGACCAAAAGACCGCAAACGACGGCATCAGTCTTTATACGCCGAAGGAAATCAAGGCAAAGCTCGACGAGTACATTATCGGTCAAGACAGTGCAAAGAGAGTGCTGTCCGTTGCCGTGTACAATCATTATAAGCGCATCAATCAAATGAAGAACAAAAACAGCGATGACGTAGTCATCGAAAAGAGCAACGTGCTTTTGCTCGGTCCTACGGGCTCGGGTAAAACTTTGCTTGCAAAGACGCTTGCTCAAATTCTCAACGTACCGTTTGCCGTGGCTGACGCGACTACGCTCACCGAGGCGGGCTACGTAGGTGAAGACGTCGAAAATATTCTTCTCAAACTCATTCAATCCGCAAACGGCGATTTGAAGAGAGCGGAAGTCGGCATCGTGTATATCGACGAAATCGACAAAATCGCAAAGAAAGGGGAAAACGTGTCCATTACGCGCGACGTAAGCGGTGAGGGCGTGCAACAAGCGTTGCTCAAAATCATCGAAGGCACGGTGGCAAGCGTTCCTCCGCAAGGCGGAAGAAAACACCCCAATCAAGAGTGCTACCAATTGGATACGACCAATATTTTGTTCCTCTGCGGTGGCGCATTCGTTGATTTGGACAAGATTATTGACCAAAGAAAGGACAATTCCAAGCTCGGTTTCGGCTCTGCTGTTAAAGGTACTGTCGATTATCGCTACGACGAACTTATCGAGGCTTTGCAACCCGCCGACCTTATCAAATACGGTCTTATTCCCGAATTCGTCGGTCGTGTGCCTATCGTCGTCGGACTCAACGCGCTTGACGAGAACGCTCTCGTTAAGATATTGTCCGAACCCAAGAACGCTCTCGTCAAACAATACAAGTATCAATTTGCGCTTGACGGCGTAACGCTTGAATTTGAAGAAGAGGCGTTGAGGGCGGTTGCGGCAAAGGCAATTCAACTCAATACGGGCGCAAGAGGCCTGCGTGCGATTCTCGAAGACGTATTGCTCGAACTTATGTTTGAAATTCCGTCCGAGAAGAATATCGACAAGGTTATCGTCACCAAAGCGTCCATCGACAAGACGGAAAAGCCCATCGTCGTATACAAACAAGCGGAAGTCAAGACTGACGATCAAATTGCGTAAATAGCAACAAAACAGCGCATCTAATGCGCTGTTTTTATGCAAAACGCATAGTTATAGCAAACAAAGGATAATTGAAAAATGATTAAACAAGCCAAATTCGTTACGTCGGTTGCCGACGCAAAAAACATTCCCGATTATAACGTTCCCGAGATTGCCATTGCGGGCAAATCTAACGTCGGAAAGTCCTCGTTTATCAATTTTATGGTCAATCAAAACAAACTTGCTAAGACTTCGCAAGAGCCTGGAAGAACGAGATTGCTCAACTACTTCGCGATAAACAACGGTGAGTACTATTTCGTCGATCTCCCCGGGTACGGTTACGCCAAGGTAAATAGGCAAGAAAAACAAAAATGGGGCGGACTTATCGAAAATTATTTGCGTACGAGCAAAAATCTTATCAACGTTTTCGTACTCGTAGATTTGCGCCACGAGCCGACAGACGACGATAAAATGCTTATCAACTATTTGTACGCGTATCATATCCCGTTTACGATTATCGCAACCAAGGCGGACAAACTCTCTCGTGCACAACAACAAAAGTGCAGAGCGGTCGTATCGTCGGCGTTGTGCGTTGGTATCAACGATATCATCGTAACGTCCTCAACGGCAAAGACGGGCAAGGAAGCAGTGCTCGCGCGTATCGATACGTTGCTTGAAAACGCACGAAGCATACTTGCAAACGAATTAGGCGGTGAAGAGAATACCGACGAAAACGACGATGAAAAAGCCGACGTCACAAACGATTTGAATTGCAAAATTTGAATAAATTCAAATTGAAATCAAAAAGCCGTATCTGTGTAGAATTACAGATACGGCTTGTTTTTTTGATAAATTACTCTAAAAACGCGATATTTTTATAATACTTTTACAAATATTATCGATTTATGCAATAGTTTTGCTTAATTTTTGCTTTATTCCGTAATTTCGCACACTTCGATCAATTTGTTATCCACGAGGTCGCAAGAGGTGAGAAAATACTCTATTCCGTTCTTTTCCACGCGTGGCGTTACCCTTACGTTTTTGCCGTGAAGGTGTCCGTAAAGAACGTAATCGACGTCGTACTTTTCAAGAATATCCGTGACTTGCGTGTTTTGGTAAGTTGCCTCGAAGGGCGGATAGTGAAGCATTGCGATAAGCACGTCGCCGTCTTTGCGCAACGCTTGCGCGCTGGATAGAGAGAGGTCGAGACGGACGAGTTCTCTATTGAAAACCTTTATATCCTCTTCCGTGCTGTCTTTGCTCGGAATATTCCAACCGCGAGTGCCCGCGATAATCACGGCTTTGTCTTGCTTTATAGGCTCTTGTGGGGATACGTTCTTGTTTTTCTTGCTTTCTTGCTCGGCAAACTGCCTTGCTTCGTGAGGATTGGAACTTTCCACACGGTAAGCGTTGTTTTGAATAAAGCGAAAGTCGGGAAATTCCTTGCGCATTTTGCTCAAAGAATTCCAATAGTAATCGTGATTGCCTTTTACGACGTATTTTTCACCGGGGAGTGCGGAAACGAGGTCGTAATCGGGCTTTGCCTCTTGCACGGTAAGCCCCCAAGACATATCTCCTCCAAGCAAAACGATATCGTCCGCGCCGACTTTTTTGCGCCAGTCGTCGCTTATTTTCTCAAAATGGTTTTGCCAACCGTCACCGAAAATATCCATCGGTTTTTCGACGGTGGTTGAGAGATGTAGGTCGCTTATAGCAAAGATTTTCATACGATTATATTATCACGCATTTTGCATTTTTTCAACGCTTTCAAACGGTTTGCGCTATTTTGATTTTTTCTTCGCCTTTGATGTGTATGGAATAATAATATATATCTATATATTTTCGTATAAAAAATGACGACTTGCGCCGTCATTTTTAAGTATCGCAACGAACTGCCGTTCCGTTGCTCGTTTTCTATCTTTTGCGCAGTTAAATTTCAATCCGACTTTCCTTGGCTTCGAGTGCTTTTCAAATAGTTTTTGCAAACTTTAAGCTCTCAAAGCGTAGTTTTGTGTTAGATTGGGAAAACGTTCCCAATTAGGTTGGGAAAATCGGAAGGTCGAACACGCCTTGGCAAGCGTCTTGGCTGAATTCCGTGCAAGGCGGAATTTTGCAATATCCGTACGACGGTACGAGAAGATTGACGGGTGCTTGTACGCTCAAAATTACCGTCACGCAACACGTGATACTGAACGTATAGTCGCTTACGTACGTGCCTCTCGGAGACGCCATATTGACGGTTGCCGCGACGTTTGGCGTAATTACGCTACCCGTCGGCACGCACATAACCACGTCAAGCGAGATGCTGACCGAGCTCGTGCCCGTGCCTTGCACGCCGTTTGCGTCGGTGTAGGCAATTTGAATAGGTATCGAAACCGTGGTCGTAACTCTTGAAAGCCCCGGTCTGTCGGCAATAGGTACGATCGTAAGGGAAGTAATCGTGCCCGTCGATGACGTTGACGTACCGCTTACGAAAGTGAGCGGAAGTGTGGGGCCGGCGGGGGACAAGTTAGTGAGAGCCACCGTCGAGTCTATGCTCGTTTGCATCATACAAGCGTCGAAAATTTTGACGGTTTGGATACAAACTTTTTCACACAGTCCGTTCATAGGATTGCCGCTGATGTTCCCGGGACATCTGTCGGGAGTGGAATTGTTGTTGCAAAAAGACATCTTTTTACCTCCTTTTTTATTTGTTGCAATATATGCGAGAAAGATTTTTTTGTTGCTAACGGCGCGTTTTATGCAAAAAAATTCAACTGATTTTGCGCGTTTTTCTTGCGATTTTTACTGAAAAGAGGCGGTGCGGAGCGGGCGAAATGAATAGAAAACGATTTTTGAATATAGTTTACTTGTAAATCAAATAATTTTGCATAAAAATGAAAAATGCCACTAAATAGAGGAAAAATTTTTGTGGTCAAAAATGGAAAATTCTATTGACAATCTTTTCGTATTGTTATACAATAACAAGCGTGAAGGGTGAAGTGCCCTCAAAAAGGAAGCAAATATGGCAAAATTTATGCTCGGCAATTATCGTCACAGCCTTGACGAGAAAAATAGATTTAGGATACCAGTTAAGTTCCGCGAGGGGCTTGGCGCAAATCCCTATTATATGCCGGGCAAAAACGGTTGCCTCTACATTGTTCCCGAAGAGAGATTCGAAGAGATGTTTGCGTCGTTCATCAATCAAAATCCGTACACCTCGGATACCGATGAATTTACGTCCAGCGTGTTTGCGTTCAGCGGACCTTTGGAAGAAGACGCACAGGGCAGAGTTGCTCTCGACAAAAACATCAAAGAGAAATACGGCATTTCAAAAGAACTTGTTTTCGTGGGTAAAGCGACCTACCTCGAAGTGTGGCCGAGTGAAACTTGGGACGCGAGATACGGCGTGCTCGATCCGCAAAAGATTGACAAGATGATCCAAGACCTCAAAAAGTACGGGGTGTGAAAATGGAATTTGCACATATCCCCGTGATGTTGAACGAATGTCTTGACGGACTGAATATCAAAAGCGACGGTATTTACGTCGACGGTACGGTAGGCGGTGCGGGACACTCGATTGAGATTGTAAAGCGACTCGGTGAAAGAGGAAGACTCATTGCCGTAGACAAAGATAAATTCGCTTTGCAAGCGTCGAGAGAAAGGCTCAAAGATTATCTCGATAAAGTGACCTTCATTCACGATGATTACAAAAATCTCATTGCCAATCTCGACGAGATAGGCGTGGGTGAGGTGGACGGAATACTTCTCGACCTCGGCGTATCCAGCCCTCAACTGGACAATGCGGAAAGAGGGTTCAGCTATATGAAGGACGCGCCTCTCGATATGAGAATGGATTGCGACCAAACGCTGACGGCATACGAAGTGGTCAACGACTTTTCGGAAGAGGACCTTGCAAGAATACTCTTCGATTACGGTGAAGAGAAACTTGCCAGAGTGATTGCGAGAAGAATTGTAAATCACAGAAGCCAAAAGCCGATTGAAACGACGCTCGAACTTGCAAAGATAGTCGAAGACAGTTATCCCGCAAAGACGAGATGGAAATTCGGACATCCGGCAAAGCGCACTTTCCAAGCGATAAGGATTGAAGTCAACGGAGAGCTTTCAAGGCTTGACGAGGCAATCACAGCAATGGCAAGGCGTCTCAAAAAGAGCGGAAGAATGGCAGTGATAACCTTCCATTCGCTCGAAGACAGAATAGTCAAATCCGCTTTCAAACAACTGTCGCTCGCGTGTACGTGTCCTCCGGACTTTCCCGTGTGCGTATGCGGAAAGGTGCAAGAGGTGGAACTCGTAAACAAGAAACCCATCGTCGCAACCGAGCAAGAACTTGAAATCAACCCACGCTCGCAAAGCGCAAAACTCAGGGTAGTAGAGCGAGTGTGAAAGAGATAAAAATACAAAAAAAAGATAAAAAATATAAAAGAGAAATAAAGAAGGGAAAATCGGTTATCTATCAGGGTGAAAAAAGAGAAACCGATAATCTAAAAAGGGGTATGTTATGGCAATCACATTGGATGAATTGTTGGGAAGAAACACACAAAGCGTAGCACAACAAAACAGCGTTGAGCGTTTTCCTTCATACGAAGATTTTAAGTCCTCGCGCAATACTTACGTGCAACAAAATCAAACGCAAAACGTGCGTTACAATTTCGATATGGCGCCCGCTCAAGCACCGAGAAGCGTGGAAAGCGTAAAAAGCTACGAAGCAACTCGTCCGTACGTTGCGCCCCAATCGAGCGAATATCAAACTCGTGAATATCCCTTCTACGATAATTTGCGTGCAAACGCACCCGCACAACCCGTGCAATACGTTGCGCCCGTACAATACGATCAAACCGCGTACATAGAGCCGATGCAATATCAAGCACCCGTGCAAAATAGAGTTGCGCAACCCGAAAACTTCTACGAGTTTACCGCTCACGACACCGAAAGATTGAGCGATCAAGAACTCTATAACAGACTTGCGGGCACGTCTCAAAACGGACCCGTCTTTCAAGACGCACAAGTCGCACAAAAAGCGCACACGTCCTTGTTTGCTCGCAGAGCGCAAAGAACGCAAGACACCACGGAAGAAAGACAACGCGGTAGACTCAACACCAAAGGCAAAATCATTCTCGGCGTATATCTTGCGGTTATCGCACTCGTTGCGTCGCTCATCATCGTCAACGCAACAAAGATCAACGCGGGCAAAGCGGTTACTCCGACGAGCAAAGTCGGCGTAGTCGCAACGCAAAAAGCGAATAATACGGAATCTTTCGGAATAGATTCCAAATATGAAGTTCGCATCGACAAATAAGACAAAACCCAATCTTCTTTATAATCCAACAAAAAGGCTGTCGGCAGTATTACTGCTGATGGTCTTTTTGTTTTGTGCGGTGCTATGCAAAACCTTTTTCGTGATGGTGGTGGATAGCAAAAATTTGCAAGTAAAAGCGTTGTCTCAATGGCTTCGAGACGTTCCGACGGACGCCCCGAGGGGAAGTATTTTGGACAAAAACGGCAAAGTGCTTGCCTCTACGTCCACGAGATACAATTTGTACGTACGACCGAGCGACACTTCCGACAAAGAGGGCGTTGCGAGAGTGCTATGCGACATGTTCGGTTACGATTACGAGACCACGCTTCAAAAAATCTCGAAGCGTACGAGCGAAGTTACCGTTGCAACCAAAGTCACCAAGGAAGAACTTTCCAAAGTATATGCAAGCGGACTTGGCGGAATTTATTATTCCGAGGACAACTTCCGCTATTATCCGTACGGTGATTTTATGACGCAAGTGCTTGGATTTTGCAGTAGCGACGGCTACGGACAAACGGGAATAGAATCGTATTACGACAAATATTTAACGGGCGTAAACGGACAAATTTTGACGGAGTCCGACCTTATAGGTCGCAAGAGCGGTGATGGCAACAGTTATTATTTGCCCGCAATCGACGGTATGAATGTCGTTACCACTCTCGACGCGGGTATTCAGTCCATAGTCGAGGGCGCGGTGCGCAACGCCGTTGCGAAATTCAGTCCGAAGGGCGTAATGTGTGCGGTTATGGACTATACGAGCGGAGGAATTGTCGCGCTATGCGAATATCCGTCTTTTGACCTCAACGCCGTGCCGAGAGACGACTTGCAATCTCTTTTTGAAAACTCCAAAAGCAAATTTATATCCACGGTATACGAACCGGGGTCAACTTTCAAAATCTTGACGTCTGCCGCCGCGCTCGACTCGGGCAAAGTGCGCACCACGGACAGATTTTACTGCGCGGGCTCACGCACCGTCGACGGAAAGCGGATAAGATGTTGGAAAGCGCGCGGACACGGCTCGATAGATTTCGGGCAAGGCGTGGAAGGCAGTTGCAACTGCGTGTTCATGGACTGCGCTTTGCGTATGGGGACGGATAGTTTTTACGATTATTTGCGAAAATTCGGCTTGGCAAGCAAGACGGGCATTGATATGACGGGGGAGACGAGCGGAATATTTATTCAGCAAGACTTGGTCAAAAACGTGGACTTGGCGCGCATAGGCTTCGGACAAGCGGTTGCGGTTACGCCGATCGGACTTTTGAGTGCGACTTCGAGCGTGATAAACGGCGGTGTGAGCGTCAAACCGCACCTTATGGACAAAATCACGACCTCGGACGGACAAGTGGTTGCGGGAAGTCAACTTCTCGGCGGTGAACGAGCGGTGTCCGATGCAACGTCGGATATTATGCGCGAACTGTTGCAACGAGTGGTAACCGAGGGTAGCGGAAAGGGTGCGTACGTCCCGGGATATAAAATTCTCGGCAAAACAGGTACTGCGCAAAAGTACGAGAACGGTCAAATCGCAAGAGGCAAATATATATCGTCCTTCCTCGGTTTTTCGGTGACGGAGGGCGCAAATTACGGAATACTATTCATCGTCGACGAGCCCAAAGGGTATATGTACTACGGCTCGTTGGTTGCCGCGCCTATGGTGGGTGACATATTCGAGAGCATATTTGCGTATCTTTCGATTGACCCGACCTATACGGGAAAAGAGGCGGAAATCGTCGGAGAAGAATTTGAATTGCCCGATTTTTGCGGTATGAGCGTAAGCAAGGCAAGGGCACAGCTTGCCAAACTCGGGCTGTACTGCGAGATAGACGGAGAGGGTGATACCGTGAGTGCGCAATATCCGCTTGAGGGAGTGAAAGTGGACAAGCGAAACGCCGTTTTGCTTATCACTTGACTTGAAAAGATTTTCCGTTGGTGGCTACTTTTGCGGTTGGGTTGAATATATATTCTACACTCATTATTATGAGTGTATCAACCCAAAAGGAGTTACGATATGAAACTTGAAAAACTGTTGCAAAACGTCGACGTTATATCGACCAATGCGGATATGAACACCGAAGTGAAAGGCATCAAAATATCCTCGAAAGACGTGGAAAACGGGGATATGTTCGTATGTATGGAAGGCGTAAACGACGACGGAAACAAATATATCGGCACGATAGACGCAACCTTCGTCGTTTTGACGGAAAAAGACGTAAAAGAGGCGGTCAGATATATCAAAGTGCGCGACGTGCGCAAGGCGTACGCGCTCGCTTGCGAAAACTGGTTTTTGAAACCGCTTGACGATATGAAATTTATTGCGGTCGTCGGCACGGACGGCAAAACTTCGACTGCGCATTATATAAACTCGATTTTGACTTTCGCGGGCGTAAAAACGGGACTTATCGGCACGGAAGGGCATTATATCCTCGACGAAAAAGTGGGGCAAAGCCTCACTACGCCCAATCCGTTTGAACTAAACGAACTGTTTTTCAAAATGCGCGCCAAGGGCGTGGAAGCGGTGATTGCCGAGGTGAGCGCACACGCGATTTATCTTGAAAAACTCGGAGATATCAAAGCGGATATTGCCGTGCTTACCAACGTTACGCAAGACCATTTGGACTATTTCAAAGACTTTTCGGCGTATAGGGGCGTAAAGATGTCCTTTTTTGAAAACGGAGGTGCAAAGTGCGCAATCGTCAACGTCGACGACGAAAGCGGTCGAATTTTGTTTAACAGACTTGAAGACAGAGAGGATATCAAAACGCTCGGCTACGGTCTTTACAATCCCGCCGATTGCTTTGCAATCAACGTGAGAGAGGATATAGACGGAGTAAGTTTCGTTGCCAACCTTTGCGACGAACTGGTGGACGTCAAATCAAAGTTGTACGGTGAGTTCAACGTTTACAATCTTTTGGCGGCAATGTCCGTCGCGCGCGAACTGGGCATAGACGCGCAAACCATCACGCACGCCGTGCGCAAAGTCAAGGCGGTCAAGGGCAGATTTTCCGTTTTGAAATGCGAAAAAGGCACGATTATCATAGACTACGCCCATACGCCCGACGGTATGAAAAACTTGCTTTCCACGGCGCGAACGATCACCAAATCGAGACTTATCACGTTGTTCGGTTGCGGTGGCGAAAGAGACAAGTCCAAGCGCGCGCAAATGGGCAAAATCGCGTCCGAGTACAGTGATTATATAGTGCTTACCAGCGACAATCCGAGAGGTGAAGACCCTCTCGATATCATAAAGCAAATAGAGTGGGGAGTGTCCGTCAAAGACGTGAAATGTATCGTCGACAGAACGGAAGCGGTGCGCTTTGCGCTTGCGGAAATGGAAGAGGGTGATACTCTCGTGATAGCGGGCAAGGGCAACGAAAGTTATCTCGAAGTCAAAGGCAGAAAGATACCTTACAGCGATTTTGACGTGGTTGCGAGGTACGCGAGATAAGATGAGCGCGCTAAACAAACTTCTCACGTACTTTATATGCTCGGTGGCGTTTGCCGTGCTGATTGCACCTTTGATTATCAAGATTATGGGCAAACTCAAAGCAAAGCAAACGGTTTTGGGTTACGTCAAACAGCACGCCGCCAAGAGCGGAACGCCGACGATGGGCGGATTTATTTTTCTTATACCCGCGCTGGTGTTTTCGCTGGTGGAATTTCAGTGGTTTTCAATCGTGGCGGCAGTGATAACCGTCGGCTTTTGCATACTCGGGTTTTTGGACGATTTCATCAAAATCCGCTATTCGCGCAATCTCGGTTTGAAACCCTATCAAAAGATAATCGGACAAGTGGGGCTCGGTCTTGCGGCGGGCTATTTCGTGTACGCCTCGTCGCATATAGGCAGTGCTATAAGTTTGCCTTTCACCGAATATATGCTTGATATGAGATGGGGCATAATCCTTTTCGTTATGCTCGTATATATCGCAACCACCAATTCCGTCAATCTTACTGACGGGCTCGACGGACTTGCGGGCTATACGTCGGTGGCGTATTTTTTGTGGTTTGCAATGCTTATATTCTTTGAATATAACGACGCCGTATCGATTGGCGATACGCAGTACGCAAAGCAACTTTTGTCCCTCGGAGTTTTTTGCGTGTCTATGCTCGGCGGAGTGCTGGGATATCTCGTATTCAACGGCTTTCCCGCCAAGATTATGATGGGGGACACTGGCTCGCTTGCGCTCGGAAGCGCGTGCGCGTGCGTTGCGGTATTTATCAAAAATCCGCTTTTAATCGTCACGTCAGGCATAATGTACGTTTGGTCAAGCATATCAGTTATATTGCAGGTGACCTCTTTCAAACTCACCCAAAAACGCATTTTCCTTATGTCTCCTTTCCATCATCATCTCGAAATGAAAGGATTGCACGAGTCGAAAATCGTCACGATATACTTCGTCGTGAGTATGATAGGGGGCGCGCTGACTTTGATATTTGCGAGGACGATATGAGATTTGTCGGCAAAAACGTCGTGATATACGGCGCGGGCATAAGCGGTTTGGCAGCATACGAATTGGTGAGAGAAAAGGGTGCAAAAGCCATAATTTACGATGACGACGCAAAGGCGGAACACGCCACCAACAGCACGGGCGTATTTGACGGTGCGGATATAATCGTATTAAGCCCCGGTGTTGAGGCAAACAAAGATTTTTTGCTTGACGCGCGCCTCGACAACACACTGGTTATAAGCGAACTTTCGCTTGCTTCCAAGCTTTGCGACGCAGAGCAAATTGCGGTTACGGGCACGAACGGCAAGACCACGACGACTATGCTTATCGACCATATACTCAAACGCGCGGGAATACATTCTCACGCGGTGGGCAATATCGGCGTGCCGTTTTGTTCCATTGCCGACAAGCTCGACGCAACGGAAACGGCGGTTATAGAAGCAAGCAGTTTTCAGCTTGAAAACAGTCCCGATTTCGCACCCGATATCGCAGTGCTTCTCAATATCGCGCCCGACCACTTGTCAAGACACAAAACTATGCAAAATTACGTCACCGCCAAGGCAAATATCTTCCGTTCGCAAAGCGAGCAAGACGTTGCGGTATACAACGCCGACGACGAGTATATAAGGGAATTAATTCCGCAAATAAACGCCAAAAAAGTGCCGTTTTCAATCGAGCACATCGAGCCGGACGGGGCGTATCTCTCGTCGGGTTTTGCGTGCTACAAGGGAAGACCTATCGTCGCTCTCGAAGATATCGATTTCAAGGGCAAAGAGATACAAAACGTGCTTGCGAGCATTGCCGTTTGTATGCAAAAAGGAGTGTCGGAATTTTGCATTGCGTCCGCAATCACGGACTTTGCAAAACCCAAATATCGCAGACAATTCACCCGCAAAATTCACGGCGTCGACGTGTACGACGACAGCAAAGCCACCAACGTGTCCGCGTGCCTGTGTGCGTGCGAGGGCGCGGAAGATTGCGTACTTATTCTCGGCGGACAAAAGGGGCAAGAGGACTTTGACGAGTTGTTTGCAAATATGCCGTCAAACGTCAAAGGCTTCGTCGCTTGCGGAGAAAACGCGGACTTGATTTTCGAGAAAGGCAAAGCGCACGGCTACGACGTATCGGTGAGAGAAAATCTTACGGACGCTCTCGATTGCGCGTTGACCAAAGCAAGGGAAGTTGGTGCAAAAAGCGTACTGTTTTCACCCGCAAGTAAGAGCTTTGACAAATACAAAAATTTTGAAGAGCGCGGAAGAGTGTTTGACGCAATCGCGCAAAAACTTTCGAGATGAAAAACCGCTCTTTGGGAAAATTCAATCAAAGCGGTGAACTCGCGCAAAACGGCGTAATCGTTGACGATCGCGCTTATATGCCCGCGAATAATGCGGGCGTGTGCGCGGGCACGCTGTCGCGCGTGCGCCTTGGCGCAAGAGGGCGCGCGCAATCGAGTGCGTACGTCTATGCAAGCACGCGCGAGAGCAAAGGCTTGCTCGGTTACGGCAAAATAGATTATCCGCTTTTGGCAATCGCGCTCACGCTGTCGTTGCTCGGACTTTTGTTCATATATTCGGCGTCTTCGTACGGCGCGAATATCCAATTCGGAGACTCCTTTCACTACGTCAAAACGCAAGCGGTCGCGCTCGTAATCGGCGTATTTGCAATGACGCTTATTGCGTTTTCGGACGCCTCGAAACTCCAAAAGTTCGCGCCCGTTTTGTACGTGATCGGACTTGCGCTTTTGGGTATGGTGTTTTTGCCCGTGATAGGCGTCGAAAGTTACGGCGCAAAGCGTTGGCTCAATCTCAGATTTTTCACCATTCAACCGTCCGAATACGCCAAATTTTTTATGGTTATGGCAATAGCGTCCTTTGCAAGCAAGTCGGATATGCGCAAATTTCGCAACGTGCTTGCCGTGCTTGCAATCGGCGGTGCGGTGTGCGTGCTTTTGATGCTCGAACCCAATATGTCCATAACTATATGCGTTGCGGGCACGCTTTTTCTTATGCTCTTTGCAAGCGGTGCAAAACCTCTTCATTTGTTGCTTTTGGCAATACCCGCGGTGGTCGGCGCGGTCGCGCTCGTGCTGTTAGAGCCGTACCGACTTCAACGCCTTGCCGCGTTCCTCAATCCGTGGAATTCGCCTCTCGAAGAAGGCTATCAACTCATTCAATCTTACTACGCGCTCGGAAGCGGTGGATTGTTCGGAGTGGGACTGTTCCAATCTCGGCAAAAGTATTTGTTTTTGCCCTTTGCGGAAAGCGACTTTATTTTGTCGGTGATAGGTGAGGAAACGGGGCTATTCGGCGTAGTCGCAATCGTCGGATTGTTCGTGGCGTTTTGCGCGAGGGGCATACGCATAGCAAGGCAAGCAAGCGACAGATTTTCTTGCTATTTGGCACTCGGCATAACCGCAGTTACTGGCATACAATCATTGCTCAACGTCGCGGTGGTGTGCGGTGCTATTCCGCCGACGGGCTTGCCTTTGCCGTTTATGAGTGCGGGCGGAAGTTCGCTCGTAGCGTACCTCGGAGCGACGGGCGTATTGTTGTCGATTGCGAGATGCAAAGTGCCGTATTTGCGTACGGACTCCTTCAAAATCACACAAAAATCAAAAAGAAAAGACGTAGGGTGAGTATGGAATATTTTGAGATTATCGGTGGAGAAAGTCTATTCGGGTGCACGACGGTGCACGGCGCGAAGAACGCCGTTTTGCCCTTGCTTGCAACGGGTATTTTAAGCGAAGAAACGGTGACGATAGACGATTGCCCTTACATAAGCGACGTTGACGTAATGTGCGATTTGCTTTGCGACTTAGGCGCGCGCGTAGAGCGCGAGGGTAGGCGCATAAGCGTGCACGGCAAAGCAGTGCGCGCACGCGCAAGCGAAACGCTTTGCAAAGATATGCGCTCGTCTATGTTTATGCTCGGCGCGCTTTTGGCGTCTTTGGGTGAAGCGGAAATCCCGTTCCCGGGCGGTTGCAAGATAGGCAGTCGACCTCTCGATATCCACGTGGACGGACTGCGTAAAATGGGTGCAACGGTGGAATATACCGAGCAAGGCTTGCATTGCTTTGCCGACGGTTTGCACGGCGCGGATATACTCTTGAAATATCCGAGCGTGGGCGCAACGGAAAATTTGCTTATGTGCGCCACTCTTGCCAAAGGCAAAACCACGCTTATAAACTGCGCTCGCGAACCCGAAATCGTATCTCTCGCACGCGGGTTGCGCGCAATGGGTGCGCGCGTGCAAGGCGAAGGCACGCCCGTCATACGAGTTGAGGGCGTAGATAAACTCGGAGGTTGCGATATAACTCCCGTATTCGATAGGATAGTTGCGGGAACGGTGCTTTGCGCGGTCGCGCTTTGCGGTGGGGACGTAAAAATCGATGGTGCGAACGAGAGATTGCTCGGCACGGTTTGCGACGCTTTGCGCTCCAAAGATTGCAAAATCGTAAGCGACGAAAACTCTATGCGTATAACCTCGACGGGCAGAGTGCACCCCGTCAGAATATCCACTGCGCCTTATCCGCTTTTTCCAACGGATATGCAACCGCAAATTCTTGCGCTCTCGTGTTTTGCGGACGGTGTAAGCGAGATTTGCGAAACCGTGTTTGAAAACCGTTTTGCTCACGCCGAGGAACTCAAAAAATTGGGTGCGGATATTTATATCAACTCGGGCGGTGCGATAATCGACGGCAATCCCGAACTTGCCGATTTGCACCGAAATACGCCGAGAACTTTGATTGCCAAAGACTTGCGAGGGGGAGCGGGGCTTATAATTGCGGGACTGAAAGCGAAGGGAGAAACGAGGGTGTTCGGAACTAAGTACGTAGACCGCGGATACGAGCGCATCGAGGACGCGTTTTGCGCTCTCGGCGGTAGCGTTCGTCGCAAAAATGAGGGATAAGATATCCGAATAACGCAATAAACGAGCGTATTCGACAAAAATTTGCACATTAACTAAATTTTTTACGCAAAATGCATTGACACGATAAGTATTTTATATATAATATTATTATAAATAATTCGCGTAATACGCGCGCTTGCGCGTTGGAAGTTTGAGGGAAATATGGGTTCGTTATTCACCAAAGACATTGCCGTTCTCGACGTCAACTCTCGCCTTATAAGTGCCATCGTCGGCTCAAAGAGGGCGCAGAGCGTTTTTGGCATTAAGTCGCTCGTTGAAAAGCAACATCAAGGCTACGAAAACGGTGAATGGTTCGATAAAGACGATACGGTCGATATCGCAAAATCCGTCCTTCTCGACGCAATGAAATCTGCCGATTCTCGCACCAAAAAACTTTTTATCGGCGTTCCCGCCGAGTTTGTTACGGTGGTAACCAAAGAGGTCGGTATTCGTCTCGACAGACAAAGACGCGTCATCGACGACGATATAGATTATTTGCTCAAAAAGGGCGACGATTTCGACACTGACAAATACTTGACAATCAACACGTCCGCAATATATTATTCAGTCAACGGTGACGAGAAGATATTCAGCGACGTTCGCGATATGGAAGCGACGAGAGTTGACGCTTGCGTGTCGTATATGCTTTGCGAGAGAAGTTTCGTCAACACGTTTGACGAGGTGGCTTCTTCGCTCGGTTTCACGGACGTAAGATACGTTGCCACTTGCTGGGCGGAGTGTATGACTCTTTTGGAAAAAGAGCAACGCGACAACGTGTATATGCTAATAGACATCGGATATCTTTCCTCGTCAGTATGCATTGCAAAAGGCGAAGGCATTTTGGAAATGAAGTCCTTCTCGATGGGCGGTGCGCATATTTGCGCCGACATTTACGAAGCTTTGGAAGTGCCTTTCGATATGGCTGAAGAGGCAAAACGCCTCGTGGATATCAACCTCAATTACAACGACGAAGCAGTGCTCGTGGGTGACGGAGAAAACGTGGTTTACGCCACCGACGCTTGCGAGATTGCCAAAAATCGTCTCGACGTATTTGCGGACGTGATATCCGACATTTTCAAGGAAATAGAGGAAGACGCCCCCTCGTATATGCCCGTGTATCTCACGGGAGAAGGCGTCGCTTCGATGCGCGGAGCAAAGAAGTATTTGAGCGAACAGCTCGGCAAAAATATAGAAATCGTCACACCGAAACTACCTGGATTCGTCAAGCCCGACGATTGTTCAAAAGCGTCGCTTTTGGTTATGGCTGACAATCTTTCCAAATTCAATTTCGGTGCGTTTATAAAAAAGATATTCAACGGAGGTAAAAAATGATAGATTTTGAAAAATTCGGCTGGACTCCCCAAGACGAGAATGCCGAACAAGTAGAAGAACCCGCACAAGAGGAAGTCGTTCAAGAAGTCGAGGACGTCCAACCCGTACAAGAAGAGGAGCACGAGTATCAACCCGTATCCCAAAAGAAGCCGGGCAAAGCAAATATAGTCGTCGTCGGCGTGGGCGGTGGCGGAAACAACGCCGTCAACAATATGATCCGTGCAGGTATCAAGAGTGCAAGTTTCGTGGTTATGAACACTGATATGCAAGCACTCAATATGTCATTGGTAGCTCCGCATTGCAAAATTCAACTCGGTGCAAATATGACGGGCGGTCTCGGTGCAGGTTCTGATCCCGAAGTTGGCAGAAAAGCCGCGGAAGAATCTCGCGAGCGCATCAAAGCCGCACTCAAAGACATCGATTTGCTCTTCATAACCGCAGGTATGGGCGGTGGCACTGGCACGGGCGCAGCACCCGTCATCGCAGAGATTGCAAAATCTATGGGTATTCTCACCGTCGCAGTCGTCACCAAACCGTTCAATTTCGAGGGCGCACAACGCCAAAGAAATGCGGAAGAGGGCATCAAAAACCTCAAAAATTTCGTAGATACGCTTTTGGTTATCCCCAACCAAAAACTCATCGAAGTGCTTGACAAGAACATCTCTTTCAAACGCGCTTTCGAGATTGCCGACGACGTATTGCGTCAAGGCGTTCAAGGCGTAAGCGACGTTATCGCAAACCCCGAGCTTATCAACCTCGACTTTGCGGACGTGCGCACAATACTTTCCAACAAAGGTCTTGCTCATATGGGTATCGGCTACGGCAAGGGCGAGAAGAGAGTTATCGAAGCAGTTCGCGGTGCGGTTTTCAGTCCGTTGCTTGAAACGGATATCGAAGGCGCAACGGGTATCATCGTCAACATCACAGGCGGTGAAGATATGTTGCTCGGCGAAGTCACCGAAGCTTGCGACATCGTAAAACAAGTCGTCGATCCCAGTGCAAACATCATTCTCGGCACGGCGTTCGTTCCCGACAAGAAAGATATCGAGATCACCATCATCGCAACCGGTTTCGTCGATAGAAACGTCGCACCCGCAAGAAGCAGTGCTCCGCAACCCGCAAGACCGCTTTCCAGTGCGTTCGCACAAGCGGCGGCAAACGTCGAGACGGAAAAGGAAGAGGAAGTTCAACCCGAAGTTGAAGCTCCCGTTTACAATCCCGACATCTTTGCAAATCGTCCCGTTTTCAACACGCAAAGACCGCAAGCTCCCGTTGAACCCGCTCAACCCGTCGTTCAACCCGTGCAACCAGTCCAAGCGCAACCGCAAAAACCCGTCCAAGAGCCTCAAAACGGAGTTCAATCTTCAAGAATCGACGTGTCTTCAAGACAAGTTCCCACTTTCTTGCGTAGATTGAGAAAAGACAGAGATTGATTGAAAAATCACTCAAAATCGATATTCTAAACGGCTTAATTATCAAAATCTATAATTGCGAATTGCCTATTTAGAATACTGAAATAATACTAATTTGACTTTTATAACCCTTGCATTTTTGCGAGGGTTATATTTTTTTGCTCGACATCAAAGGAAAGTTTTTCCACACTCAAAAGTTTATCCTTTATACGATGAGCGTGTACGTAGAACTCGTTATATTCAACAATCTTGCAATAGATTTGATGCTTATTTGCGCCGTACAAACGACGAGACGACGCAAGGCGTACAAATTGCGCGTTGCGCTTGCCACGTTGCTCGGTGCGGTGTGTGCAACTATATACGCCGTCGCACCCAAATGGGCAACTATACTTATCAAGATTTTGCTCGCACCGCTTATGGCTTTGATATTCGACAAATACGGCGGTGAAAACAAAAGAGCGGTCTTGTTCGATTATCTCAAATCGCTTGCTTGCTTCGTCTGTTATACGTACCTTACGGGAGGCGTGATATACGGCATAACCTACGCAACGGGCGTCGATGTCAACTCCTATGCGATAGAGGGTATTATTGCGCTTGCAATCGCGCTGGTGCTTATATGCGCAAGGTGTGTTGCCGTCAAGAAGTCCAAAAGTGCGTGCGCAACCAAGAGCGTAACTCTTTGTGCCAACGGCAAAACGATAGAGGTGTGCGCACTGTGTGACAGCGGAAATTCGCTCGTAGACGACGTGAGCGGTTTGCCCGTCGTGATACTCTCGTCCGAGACTGCCGACAAGTTGGGGAAGATGTCCGTCGACGGATATATCAACGTATCAACGGTAGGCGGAGAAAGTTTATTGCCGATTGTTTCGCTTTGCGACGTGCAAGTGGATAAAATACATAAAAGGGCAATCGGTGCAATCAGTGAGCGGAAATTTGCAAATTACGATATTATATTGCAAAATTCGATGTTCTAACAATATAAAATGCACTTTTATAATTTTTGCAAAACGTTATCGAAATTCGTTAAAATATTGCAAAATTACAGTGTAACGATTGCTTGCGCATTGCGCAAACGCGTATCAAAATCGATATCAACGGAGAGTATATATGAAAGGAAAATTGAGAGCATTGTTTCAAAAACTCTTGGAGTGGCTCGGTATAAAAGAGTCGTCCTACGTCAATTACATATCACAGACGGGTTCGTTGCCGACGCCTCTCACGCCCGAAGAGGAACAGCTTACCGTGCGCAAGTTTCTTGACGGAGACGAGGACGCACGCTTAAAACTTATCGAGCACAACTTGCGCCTCGTGGTGTATATCGCAAAGAAGTTTGACAACACGGGCGTTGATATGGACGATTTGGTGTCCATCGGCACGATCGGGCTAATCAAGGCGGTTGGAAGCTACAATCCCGACAAGAATATCAAGCTTGCCACGTTTGCGTCTCGGTGCATCGAGAACGAGATATTGATGCACTTGCGCAAGACGAGCAAAACTCGCTTGGAAATATCGCTTGACGAGCCTCTCAACGTCGATTGGGAAGGGAATACGTTGCTTTTGAGTGATATTTTGGGCACAGATGCCGATTGCGTTTACAACGACGTGGAGTCGTCTGACGAGTGTAGAATACTCCGCAACACGTTTGAAAAACTCCCGCCGAGAGAGAGGCAGATATTGTCTTTGCGCTTCGGTCTATACGGCAAGGACGAGATGACGCAAAAGGAAATTGCCGATATGATGGGAATATCGCAATCGTATATATCCCGCCTTGAAAAGAAAATCGTGGAAAACTTGAAAAAGGATATGCAAAAACTCGGATAAATTCCATACGCAATACCGCAAGCGTTGACATACTCGCCACGTTATTAAATAGCGCGAGCGTAGAACGCACGCAACGGTCGTTCAGCAAATACAAGTGTAGAACACACGCAACTGTCGTTTAGTAGATAAAAGTGTAGAACGCACGCTACAATCGTTAGACAGTGTAAGTGAATTTATAACGTATAATATCACGATTTATCCACAATATATTTATATATAAATATAAATTCTGCCCGTACATACACCAAAGGAGGTTGCTTGTATGGGCAGAGTTGAAATTTGCGGAATCGACACCGCAACGTTGCCAAAGATAAATTGCACCGAGTGCGACGAGCTGTTGAAGCGCATAAAAAACGGTGATAACGATGCAAGAGACTTGTTTTTGAGAGCAAATATGCGCCTCGTGCTATCGTGTGTGGGTAGATTTTCAAAAGCGGGTGAGAGTGCGGACGACTTGTTCCAAGTGGGTATGGTCGGACTTTTGAAAGCGCTTGAAAACTTCGATATCAATCTAAACGTGCGTTTTTCCACCTACGCCGTGCCGATGATAATCGGTGAAATGCGTAGGGCAATTAGGGATAGAACCACAATAAAAGTGTCGAGAAGTATGCGCGATACGGCGTATAAAGCGTTGAAAGCGCGCGAAAATATGTCCAAAAACAACGCCAACGATCCCACGATGACGGAAATTGCCGAGGAAATCGGAATTCCGCTCAAAGAAGTGGCTTGCGCCCTCGACGCCGTAAGCGAACCCGTATCCTTTTTCGAGCCCGCGTACAACGACGGTGAAGAGGGTATGGAACTCATCGACCAACTTGCCGATAAAAAGGAAAACAGCGAAAATTGGACGGAAAAAATCGCTTTGCACGAGGCTCTCAAACTCGTACCCGAAAGAGAATTGCAAGTGATAAAACTCCGCTATTTTGACGGCAAAACGCAAATCGAGATAAGTCAAATCGTCGGCATATCGCAAGCGCAAGTATCGAGACTTGAAAAATCAGCTTTGTCGAAAATCAAAAGCGCAATGAATTGATTTTATAGCAAAATATCCATTAAAAAAACGCCGTTTTTCGGCGTTTTTTTAATAAAAATTATGTCATTTTCAATATGAACGTTTGCATTATTGCAAAATCGTAAGATTAGTATTATGCGTTGTCGTTAATTTTGCGGTTGATTGTAGGGTGATTGATTTTGATTATACGGATTTTGATTCTGACCATATTGTTGTTGAGTTTGCGCCGTGTCGTCGGAGCTTCCGTCAAGAGTGCAAACCATTGCACCGACCATTTCCACGAGAATTGCGTCTTGACCGATTTTTATAATGCGGTTGTAGGGGATAAATATACTGTCGGGGCTCGTAATGCTCTTAAAGATGCTCTTTTTCCCAGGCACGACGATGCCCGTGACGTTTCCGCACGCGTTGAAAATCATATCGCAAACGTGCCCGAGTTCTTTGCCGTCGGCAACGTTAACCACCGTCTTTTTGCTTAATTCTTGAAAGGAATACTGCCGATTGTTCATACCGTTCATACAATATTCTATTCGCGCGCGCGTATTTTTATGTTATTATGCAACGTATTTCGCTACGCTTTATACATCGCATAGTGATATTGCGACTTTGGCGCAGTGATATTCTCGCAATGCGAGAGTGATATTTTTGCCTGCGCTAAAAGTGATATTCGCACTTTGTGCGAGTTGAGGAGTATTCATTATTTGTGTTTTATAAATATTTTTCGGAAGTATTGCGTACTAAATGTTGTATTTTTTTTATAAAACTTTACTTTTGTCACAATATATTGTATAATAACCGCATAAATTGTCGAGGTATCTGTATGAAATGTATTTATTGCGGAAGTATGGACAGCAAGGTTGTTGATTCCAGACAAAACGAAGACGGCACTTCAATCCGTCGTCGTAGAGAGTGCATCGTTTGCGGAAAACGCTTTACTACGTACGAAACCGTTGAAAGCACTCCGATTATGGTTATCAAAAAGGACGGCTCTCGCCAAGCCTTCGATATCAACAAAATCAAAATCGGCATTATGAAAGCGTGTGAAAAACGCCCGATTTCAATGTCGTCCATTGACCGTCTCGTCAACGATATCCAACGCAAAGTTCTCAATACGCTCGACCAAGAGATTTCGTCCACCGCACTCGGTGATATGGTTATGGAAGGATTGAAGGGCATTGACGAGGTTGCGTACGTAAGATACGCGTCCGTGCACCGTCAATTCAAAGATATCAACACTTTGCTTGACGAAATCGAAAGCCTCGTAAAGCTCAAAGAAGAAATGACCAAGAAGAATTGAGCGTATTAGAACATCTAAAAATCTCAATTTACGACAAGCAAGTCAAAACTAAAGCTTTACGAAATACGGCCGATAGCATTTCACGAAAGAGAATATAAGTTTTGCAAAAGACAAAAACTATCGTGAAACGCACAAGATGACTCGTAAAAATACAAAAGAAAAGATAAACAAATATACAAAAGATAAAATTTAGAAGTATAAAAGAAAATCACGCAGTTTGCGTGATTTTTTTCATAATTTACATTTTTTCAACTATCGCAAGAGTATTTTTGCGCTCGGCAACGGAAGTTATATCAAATCTTCCTTATTGACCGAGTGCTTGATTTTTTCAAGGGCTTTTTTCTCTATTCTCGACACGTAAGAGCGGGAGATATCGAATTTTTTTGCCACTTCGCGTTGTGTCAGCGCACCGCAACCGCCGAGACCGTAACGTAGGCGTATAATCTCGTATTCGCGCTCGTCCAAAACCGCTTTGGTGATACGAAGCAGTTTTTCCATCATTATGGAATTTTCGACGTCCTCTATGACGGAACAATCGTCGCAAAGCATATCCATAATGACGAGTTCGTTGCCGTCCTTATCGACGCCTATCGGCTCGTTGAGAGAGACGTTGGAGCGGTGCTTCTTGCTGGTGCGCATCGTCATCAATATCTCGTTTTCAATGCAACGGGAAGCGTACGTGGCAAGTTGCGTGCCTTTGTCGGGCTTGAAACTTTCGATTGCTTTGATAAGCCCGATAGAGCCGATTGATATAAGCTCATCGTTGTCTCCGTAGTTGGAATATTTCTTTGCGATATGCGCCACGAGACGTAAATTGTGCTTGACGAGAATTTCCTTTGCCTCTTTGTCGCCTTGGGCGGATTTTTCGAGATATTCCTTTTCTTTTTCCTTAGAGAGTGGCTTTGGAAAGGAACTCTTTTCCGTCACGTAGGAAGAAAATATGATGAGATTTTTCAAAAGCGCGAGCAAACTTTCCAAAGCCATTTACAACCCCTCCGGTTGTATATTTTATGGCGCGCGCTTCCAAAAATTGACAATAATCGACTTTGTGGAAAAAACAAATTTTTTCTTTGTCGCAATGAGTTGACAGATTGGTTATTTGGAATTATAATCCCATAGGTCGCGGGGGTGCAAAACTTTTGCGATTGACAGTATACGGCTAAAATAATATAATTATTTTAATCACGACACGAGAGGTGTTAAATGAAAAAATACGATATTTGTATCGTCGGCGCAGGTCCTGCCGGTATCTTTACCGCAATCGAGCTTCTTCGCAACGGAAGCAAGAAGAAAATGTGCATTATCGAGAAAGGTCAACCCGTAGAAAAACGCGTTTGCCCCAAGACTTTTGGCAGTGAGTGTAAAAATTGCAAGCCTTATTGCCATATCACCACGGGCTTTTCGGGCGCGGGTGCGTTCTCTGACGGCAAACTTTCGCTTTCCTACGAAGTGGGCGGGGAACTTCCGCAACTCATAGGCGCGGATCTTGCGCAAAGCCTTATCGATTATACTGATACCATTTATCTCGAATTCGGCGCGGACGAGCATATCGAAGGTCTCGGCAACGAGGACAAAGTCAAGGATATCCGCAGAAAAGCAATTCAAGCGGGGCTCAAACTCGTGGATTGCCCCATTCGTCACCTCGGCACGGAAAAGGCGCACGACTTGTATCTTGCAATCGAAAATTATCTCCGCAATAACGGCGTAGACCTCATTTTTGGCAAGCAATGCGACAACATCATTCTTGACGGAGATACGTGCAAAGGCGTGTATATCGAAGATCCGAAGGGTGAAAATCAAGAAGAAATTCTTGCGGACAGAACCATTATCGCAACGGGAAGACGCGGTGCTGAGTGGCTTGAAAAGATTTGCGCGGAACATAACATCGCACACGCACCGGGCGTCGTCGATATCGGCGTGCGCGTAGAGGTGCGCAACGAGATTATGGAAGAGGTCAACGACGTGCTTTACGAGAGCAAACTCATCGGTTATCCCGAACCGTTCAAGAACAAAGTGCGTATTTTCTGCCAAAACCCGGGCGGTTTCGTGTCGCAAGAGAACTACGACAACGACCTTGCAGTCGTCAACGGACACAGTTATAAGGAAAAGAAGAGCGACAATACCAACCTTGCAATTCTTTGCTCGCACTCGTTTACCGAGCCGTTTAAGCAACCCATCGAGTACGCTCAAAAGGTGGGTGAACTCACCAATATGCTCGGCGCGGGCAAGATTATGGTGCAAAGATACGGCGATATCCTCAACGGCAAGCGCACTTGGCAACGCGAACTCGGTTTCTCCAACGTTCGTCCCACGCTCAAAGACGCGGTTGCGGGCGACATAACGGCGGGTATGCCTTATAGAGCAATGCTCAATATCATCAACTTTATACAAGCGGTTGACAAGGTAGTCCCGGGCTTTGCGGGATACGAGACGTTGCTTTATAGCCCCGAGCTCAAATTTTACAGCAACAAAATCAAGATGGACGAGCATCTCAACACGTCAATTCACGGTTTGCATTGCCTCGGTGACAGTAGCGGTTGGACGAGAGGTCTTATGATGGCTTCCGTTATGGGCGTTTATATGGCGCGCAATATCCTCGAACAAGAAAAGTAAGGGTGTTTGCACACGGTCGATTTCGACCGACTGAAAATCGAATTTATTTATAAAACAAATACAATTTTTGAGAAAGCGGTGAAGACCGCTTTTTCTTTTACATAAATTTACATCTCGATTTATCGCGTTTGCGCACACGATAAAGGTATGCAAACTGACGAAAAGAATTTGAAAATAATCTTCAAAAAGATATTGACCGTTTTGATCGTGTCAATACTGTTTTGCGCGTTTTGTGCGGTTATTTGCAATATGAGTGCTATAAAAAACGCAAAATATGAGAACACATTTGAAGATTTTTCAACTAAAAATCAAGAAAATACGGAAAAATCGAAATTCGAGTTATGCACGAGCGAAGGACGAAATTACGTGCATATAGGCGGAAATCCCATAGGCATTGCAATAAGTGCCGACGGGCTTATCGTTGTCGATAAATGCGCCGTATCAACCAAAGACGGAGAAGTTTTTCCGAGCGCGCGCGTCGATATTCGCAAAGGTGACGTGATATTGAGCGTAAACGGTCATCAAACGAAATCCGTATATAAACTCAAAAATATATTGAACGAGGCAAACTCTCCGACGTTTCTTTTGAAAGTCAAGAGGGGAAATAACGTTATCGACGTAAAACTTAACGCCGTTAAGGACAATCTCGGACAATATAAACTCGGTCTTGCGCTCAAAGAGGACGTCGGAGGCGTGGGAACTATGACTTTCGTAACCGACGACGGGCATTTTGCGGCTCTCGGACACCATATTCTCGACGCGGAAAGCGGATTGGACGGAGAACTCAATCAAGGCAATATCTACGATACGACCGTAAGCGGTGTAGTCAAAGGTGAAAAAGGCAAGGCAGGTGGGCTCGTTGCGGAAGTCAACCGTTTGTCAAAAAGCGTAGGTGAGATAAAAGAAAACACCAATATCGGCTTGTACGGCGTTTATTCGGGTGAAATTAAGGGTGATTTGTATAGAATTGCCACCAAAGGCGAGGCAAAAATAGGTAGAGCGCAAGTGCTTACCACCGTTGACGGCAAAACGCCCAAATTCTACGATATAGACGTCGTAAAGGTCATTTCGCAAAGCGAAGTTGGGGAAAAGGGTATGGTTATACTCGTAAGAGATAAGGAATTGCTTGAAAAAACGGGCGGTATCGTGCAAGGTATGAGTGGAAGTCCGATCGTGCAAAACGGCATATTTATAGGTGCTGTTACGCACGTGTTTATTCAAGATCCCACGAGGGGATACGCCGTTCATTCGCGATTTATGTACGATTACGCAACCGACGTTACGGCAAATATCGATGTGGAAAACGAGCAAATTGTGGCGTAAAAATCTAAATTAAAAGGGTGTAATTAAATATAAATCAAGCGATAGATTATCGTTGCGAAATATAAACAAGGGGAGCTGCAAGTAAAATTTTTGAACCGAAAGCAAAAGTATATCGATATACATTTTGCGTGCGTGTATATAGCGAGGGCAAACGCCCTCGCAACTTTTTTTATTTCGTGTCAATCGATATCGTTGCGCCAAACGTCGCCGCAAATTTTATAACGCATATTCCGTAATAGTGGTATGGCACGATTATTTATAAAAACGCAAAAACAAACAATCTAAACGGTTATTTTATACGTTCGAGCGCAGTCATAACGAATTGTTTATTGGTGGGTTTGCCCTTGTTTTCGTCAAGAGTTTCACCGAATTCTTTATACAGAATATCCACGTCACCGCGTAGCCACGCCGATGAAATCGCGTTTTGGATATCCTTTTCTATGCTTTGCACGTCGACGTCAAAATCTTGGGACAGCTTGACGTATCCGCCGTATTTGAGCGGAAGAACGTCCTCACCGTCAAGGGCGTAGCTGATGAGCCTTGCAAGAAGGTGATAACCTTTGAGATTGGGTTGAAACCCAAGTTGCAACAGATATTTTTTTGCTTTTACTTCGTTCTCTTTCACGAGTTCAATTCTATACGATTTTTGCGAATGATATTTGGCAAAAAGCGGGGTATGGTATCTGATTTTGATTTTATTTGTCATAAACGACGCTAAATGAAAATATAAGTAGAATATGACGAATTCTTCTCTTTTATGCGCTTTCAAATCGGCACTTAAAAGCTTTTTGAGCAAGAACAAAAAGATTATCATTTGCTCCTTGGTAGTTTTCGTTTTGGGAATTATCGTCGGTGCGGTGTCGGCGTGGCGCGCGGTGGGCGGTGAATTTGAAGAAGTTTTGCCAAAGGACGCGGATACGGGCGGTGCAAGAGTGTTTTTTTTCTCGACGCTTGCGCTCGTCGGGTGTTACGGCGTGATTTTGGTGTCGGGAATAAACGACAAAACCGTGTTTTTGGCAATAATTCCCGTCTTTTTGCTCGGATTTTTCTTTGGACGGTACGTAACGGCTTTGGTGGGTAGGTTCGGCTCTCTCGGCATTGCAAATCTCATGTTTGCGTATGCGCCGTTCTTTATTTGTACCTTCGTTTGCTTTTTGTTGTCAACTGTTGCCGTTATGAACGCCGATTGTGCAAAAACCGCAATAAGTAGCAATCTAAAACCCTCGTTCGTCGACACGCTCAAACTTTTCGGAATAAACGTTGCGATAAGCTTCGTTCTGTTCGTACTCATCGGCTCTATATACGGCGTAATTATAGTAACGGTGTATTGATTGGTATAATTTCTGCAAAGTTCCGCACGCTAAAAGAAAAGTGTGAGGTAATTATGCAAAATCTCAAAATCAATAAATACAAAATAATCGCTTGCGTGGCAGTGTTCGTATTGATTGCGACGTTTATATGCACACTGTGCGTATCGTCCGTATTCGAGACGAAGATCGCAAACGGGGCGGTTGATTTCAAAACCGTGGGCAAATCGAGCTTTTTGGTGGACGTTGCAACGGGTACGGTGCTATATTCGTGCAATGAGAAGGAAAGATTGCCTATTGCGAGTATGGTGAAGATTATGACCGCGTTGCTCACGCTCGAAGAGGTGGATAGCGGGCGTCTTTCGCTCGATGACGACGTTCGAGTGAGCGAAAACGCCGCAAGTATGGGCGGATCGCAAGTGTTTTTGGACGCTGGCACCACGCACAAGGCGGGTGATTTGCTCAAAACGGTCATCGTTGCGTCCGCAAACGACTCTTGCGTGGCGCTTGCCGAGCATATCGACGGAAGCGTTGAGGGCTTCGTCGCGAGAATGAACGCCAAGGCAAAACAACTCGGTATGACGGACACCGTTTTCAAGAATTGCACGGGGCTTCCTGCCGCCGAGAGTTTTTCGAGCGCAAGGGACGTTTCGATAATGTTCCGCGAGCTCATCAAACACCCCGTATTCTTTGAATACGCACACGTGTGGCTCGAAGATTACAAGCACCCCGACGGAAGGACTACGACTATCACCAACACCAACAAACTCGTGCGCTTTTACGAGGGGTGCGACGGCGGTAAAACGGGCTTTACGAGCGAGGCAAAATTCTGCCTTTGCGCAACTGCGAAAAAGAATGGTATGCGCGTTGTTGCGGTGGTTATCGGCGCGGACAGTTCCAAAGTGCGAAACGCCGCGGTGAGCAGTATGTTTGACTACGCTTTTGCAAACTTTTCCAACAAAACTATGCTTAAAGCGGGTGAAGATATCGGCGTAAGAGTTGCGGTATCGGGCGGTAAGCAGTCGGGTATTGGCGTGTGCGCGGATAGAGATTTGACGAGGTTCGTATCGCGTGAAGACACTGCGAAGTACGACGTAAAATTCGATTTGCCGTCAAGTGTAAAAGCTCCCGTCAAAAAGGGTGATTCGATCGGCAAAGTGTATCTCGTGAAGAACGGTGAAGTGGTCGATACGGCGGTGCTCGTTGCAAACGAGGACGCGGAAAGAATGAGCTTCTTTGACGCGATAAACGAAATTGCAAAAGAGTGGAATACCGCAAAATAAAAACGATATAAAACGAGAAATCTTGCAAAGCGAGGCTATGAAACCTCGCTTTTTGCATATAAAAGGCGTTATTTATTATTTATTTTGACTTTTTTGCGCGCGTGTGTTAATATCTATAAGTATTGATTTATACAAGGACAATTTTTGATGACTGACGAAATTTTGACACGAGACGAAATGCAAGACGAGGTATTGCAGGACGACGCAATCCTTGCCGCGGAGATCGTTGAGCCCGAGACTATCGAGGGCGATTTTGTCATTGCCAAACCCGAAATAAGATATCACATAGGTGATTTTGACGGACCGATACCGCTCCTTTACGAGCTTATCAAGAGCGCGAAAATCGAGATTGAGGATATTTTCATTTCGGAAGTTACCAGCCAATACGTGCAAATCATCAAAAATACGCCGAAGGAAGAGCTTGACTTCGATTACGCGGGCGAGTTTATCACGATGGCGGCAGAACTTGTGTATCTCAAATCTATCCGCACGCTTCCCAAAGAGGACGAGGAAATCACGGAGGACGATCCCGAATACGAGCGTATGCTCCTTATCAACAAGATCAAGGAATACGCTTTGCTCGTGGAACAAAGCAAAAAGTTGCGTGAAATCGAGACTATCAACAGATTTTACCGCGCGCCAGTGTTTACGGACAAGGACTACCGCGTTGCGCTCGTCAATTTCTCGCTTCCAAAGCTTGTCGAAGCCTTTGCGAGAGTGCTTGCAAACGCCGCTATTCACGAAAAAGAGATTATCCCCAAAAAGGTCGTCAAAGACCGCTTTTCCGTGCACGAGCAGATGGAAAATATCCGCTTGATGATAAGCGTGCGCAAGCAAATGAAGTTTACGGATTTATTCGAGCCGGACTACGACAAGGGGGACATCGTGACGACGTTCCTTGCAATGCTCGAATTGTTGAAGTACGGCAGACTTCGCGCCGAACAAGACGAAGTGTTTGGTGAAATAACCATATTTGCGGTTGAAGGCACGTCGGAAGAGCCGATCGTGTTTGAGGAGGGTGACGATGGAAAATATTGAGAACGTTGTGGAAGCGATAATCTTTGCGAGCGGTTCGCCTATTCTCAAAAGCGATATTTGCGAAAAAGTGCCTGAACTTACCACGCAAAAGCTCAATTCGATTGTGAAATCTTTGCAAAAAAGGTATAGCGATACGTCGGGTATCGTGCTTGCCGAGTTCAACGGCAAGTTGCAATTTATGTCCAATCCAAAGTACGGAGATACCGTTGCCGACGTTTTGACGCCGTTGAGAGAAAAGGAGCTCACCAAAACGCTCCTCGAAGTGCTTGCGACGATTGCGTATAAACAGCCTATCACTCGTCTCGAAGTGGACGAAATGAGAAGCAACGTCAACTCCGAATACGCGCTTTCCGGTCTCTTGAAAGCGGGACTTATCGAGGCGGTGGGACGCAAAGAAACCGTCGGCAGACCTTTGCTTTACGGCACGACGGACGAGTTCTTGAAGAAATTCCAAATTTCAAGCCTCGAAGAATTGCCCGACTACGACGAAGTGCTTGAAAAACTTATGCTTATCAACGCGCCCACGCAAGAAACCTTGTTCCACACGAGAACCATTATGGACGAGGACGGAAATGTCGTTGAAGAGCATACGCTCGAAGAAGCTGCGGCAGACACGGTGGACGATACGACGGACGACGAAATTCCCGAATTCCTCGAAGGCGAGCAATTTGAGGTGTTTGACTGATAACAATCAAAACGATATAAAAACGACTTTGCTTTTTGCAAGGTCGTTTTTTTTGTCGTCAAAATCGAACGATAATTTTAATAATAAGACACGATTTAACAAATATTTACGATTGATTTGAGTTGTGTGATTATAGATGCTAATTCGCATTTTGGCTTATTAGATATTCGTTTTTGCGTTATTTATAAATAAAATCGCACTCTATGCACAATATATACGTATGGCGTGGGGTATTGTCGTTATCTTGATAGAAGCCGTGCTTATGCTTGTGCTTTTCCCGATAAAAATCAACGTGAAAGCACACGCGTCGCTTGATAGAAAGTCGCTACAACTCAATTTGAGCGTGCTCAAAATTCCTATCGTGAGATTGCGCGGAAATCTCGCAAAAGAGCCGTATTTGCAAATAAACGGCAAAAAAGCGAAGATAAAAGATAACTCAATATCCGTAGACGCCGTGAAAGGCGCAATTGACTACGTAAGAGAGCAAAAATTGCTCAAATACTTCAATATAATTGCTTTGCTTGCTCTCGACGATGCAAAAAACAGTGCGATATTGTGTGCGATTTTGGCGTTGTTACCGCTTGGAATAAGCGTGTATCAATGCGGAGGAGATAGATTTGACGCCGATTGCGCAGTGGAAATCAAAATCAACATAATGCAAATACTTAATATTGTGCGTTTGATAAAAGAAAAGGGAAAAGATGCAAAACTTCGATGACGTATTGAAACAAACAATAGACAGTCTCAAACAATCGCTTCAAAGCAACGACATTATCGGCAAGCCGATAGTGAACGGTGACGGAACGATAATTTTGCCCGTGAGCAAAATTAGTATAGGGTTCGTCGGTGGAAGCGCGGACGTTGAAAACGGCAAAAATCTCAAATCACCTACGGGCGTGGGAGGTGGAGGCATAAGCGTAACTCCGCTCGGATTTTTGATTTGCGGAGCGCAAAAGAAATTCGTGAGGGTTGACAAGGAAGAGGAGAACAAGTGGCTCGACCTTGCCAAAAGCGTTGCAAACGTCTTGAAAAAAGACGATTGAGAGGGTGGAAAATGAGTGAAAACACAAAGAAAATTTTGATAATGGCGGTTTGCGTCGTGTGTCTGACTATGGCGTTAATCAGTTCGTTTTTAATGCCAAAAGCGCAATTTTCCGTCAAAAGTATTCTAAAAAACATCAAAAACGAGAGTAATATCTCGCAAAACGACACGATTGAGACGACAAAACGAATTGAAGTGCTACCTCTCAAAAAGCAAAGTCGCGGAGCGGTGGTCATCGAGCAATCGAGCAAAAGAGTGCTATACGACGAGGGTATGAACGAGAAGTGTTATCCTGCAAGCACGACGAAAGTGCTTACTGCCCTATGCGTGCTTGAAAACTTGCCACTCGACAAAATAATCACTGTGCCCAAAGAGGCGGAAGGCGTAGAAGGCTCGTCAATATATCTTAAAGCGGGGCAAAAGATATCCGTAATAGATTTGCTTTACGGACTTATGTTACGAAGCGGAAACGACGCCGCCGTAACGCTTGCCGTTGCAACGAGCGGAAATATTCAAAATTTTGCCGATCTTATGAACGAAACGGCTAAAAAGTGCGGTGCGGTCAATTCAAACTTCGTAAATCCGCACGGTTTGCACGACGAAATGCACTATACCACGGCGTACGATTTGGCTCTAATTTGCGCAAAAGCGTACGAAAACGAGGACTTTTGCAAAATCGTGAGTACGAGCCAAGCGAAAATCACCGTTGACGACGAGGTGCGTCATATAGGCAACAAAAACAAACTTTTGCACTTGTACGACGGTGCAAACGGCGTAAAAACGGGATTTACCAAGAAGAGCGGAAGATGTCTCGTGTCGGGTGCAAAGCGCGACGGTATGCAAGTTATCGGTGTGGTGCTAAATCACTCGGATATGTGGAACGATACGGTTAGAATACTTGATTTTGCCTTTGACAACTACTATATGTGTCCGCTTGACAAAGCAATGCTCACGAGCGGTGAAACCGAAATTAGGGTAAAAGCAAAACAAAACGTGACTGAAAACTGGCAAGATTTGGGCTATCCGCTCAAAAAGGACGGAAGCGAAAGATTGGTGGTGGAAAGCGTTTGAAAGCGGCGTACTATCATCGATAGAAATGTACGATAATCAATCAAAAATTCTTGCAAAAACTTGCAAAAAATTAATCGAAATCAATTGAAAATTGTGCGACAAATCGATAGAAATTAGGTCGAATATCCCAAAACTACAAATAAACCTATTTGGCAAAAAGGCGGATAGTCCGTCTTTTTTTTGTGCTATTTTGATATTTGCTCGGCACAATTGCTTGCCTCTAATAATTTTTTTATGTATAATTGCTTTAATAAATTTGCGCTCGTTTGGGCGCACGGAGAAAATATGCGTATAAACAAATATCTCGCGGAATGTGGTGTATGCTCTCGTCGTAAAGCCGACGAACTCGTGAAAGAAGGGCGCGTAAGCGTAAATAAAAAGGTCGTCAGAGAGGTCGGAACGGACGTTGACGAAACCAAAGACGTCGTTTACGTCGACGGCAAAAAAGTGGTGAGAGTGACGCACTACGATTATCTTTTGTTCTACAAGCCGAAGGCTTGCGTGACCACTCTCAATGAGGACAAAGACAACAAGAGCGGTCGCAAAAAGACTGACGCGGAACTTGAAGAAATCAAGAACCGCGCCGAAAAACTTGCAAAGCAAGGCATCGTAGAGGAACAAAAAGAACATACAAAGCCGAGAAAGATAATCACCGATTATATCGGTGACGATTATAAAAACAATCGTCTTTATCCCGTCGGAAGATTGGATTACGACAGTGAAGGCTTGCTTTTGCTCACCAACGACGGCAATCTTACTTACAAATTGACGCATCCGTCGAGCGAAATTCCCAAGACGTATATCGTCAAAATCGAAGGTACGATCGACGAAAGCGACCTTGCCGCGCTTCGCAAAGGCGTGACGGTTGACGGCGTGAAATACGGAAGAAGCAAAGTCAAAGTTACGGGCATCGAAAAGGTGGGAGACAGCAAAAAGGCAACCATCAACCCCAAAGATACTCTTGCAAAAGAGGCTATCGAGACGTCCGACGATACGAGCAACGTATATACGCGCCTTGAAGTGATAATTTTCGAGGGCAAAAACAGAGAAATTCGCCGTATGTTCGAGGCGGTGGAAAAGAAGGTCGTTTTCTTGAAGCGCGTCGCTATCGGAGAACTTCGCCTCGGCGGACTTGCACGCGGTGCGTACAGACCGCTCAACGATATGGAAGTGGCGTATCTGTTGGATTTGTGTGACAAAATTCAATAAATCGTGCCAAAATTCAGTAAATAATCGTGCAATTTGCTTGCACTAATTCGTATAAACACGAATTTGCGGTAAATACGCAAATTTTGCGATAAATCGGTGGAAAAATGAAGATATTGATTTCAAACGACGACGGGTATTTTGCACCCGGTATAATCGCTCTGGCAAAGAGATTGAGCGTAGAGCACGACGTAGTCGTGGTTGCTCCTATGTCCGAGCGTTCGGGGACGTCGCACTCGGTGAGCTTTTTTAGCGGTATCACGTACGAGGACAAGGGCTACGTCGAGGGCGTAAGAACTTACGCAGTGAGCGGATCGCCCGCCGATTGCGTGCTTTTCGGCGTGAAATATCTCTTGAAGGACGTCAAAATCGACGCCGTAATTTCGGGTATAAACACTTGTCTAAACGCGGGTAGCGATATCATTTACTCGGGCACGTTCGGAGCGGCGCAAGAGGGTACGTTCCATCGTATTCCGTCGCTTGCGGTATCTTTGCGCACTCACGGTGTGAGCGATTACGAGTTTACCGCCGATTTCGTCGCAAGGAATTTGACGACGCTTTTGAGCTACGCAAAGGAAAACGTGACGATAAATCTCAACGTTCCTTGCATCAAAAAAGAGGATATAAAAGGCGTGAAAATCGCGCCCGTGGCGTATCAACCGTACGACGAAAAATATTATAGCAAGCCCGACGAAAACGGTCGCGACGTATACTACGTCGACGGACACGCCTACAAGCACGAAGACGAGATAAAGGGCGGAGATTGCTATCAACTCGACAGAGGCTTTATCACGGTTACGCCCGTGCAAATGCTCTCAACCGACCACGAAACGGTGAGAGAGCTTAAAAACGCGGAGTTCGAGCTATGAAAGCGTGTATTATCGGTGCTGGCGCGTCGGGTATGATTGCATCGATATTCCTTGCTCGCGGAGGCGCGGAAGTCGTTTTGCTCGAAAAAAACGAGAAAACGGGCAAAAAACTGTACATTACGGGCAAAGGCAGATGCAACGTCACCAACGATTGCGATATGCAGGAATTTTCCAAAAATATCGTACACGGTGAGAAATTTTTGCGCTCGTCGCTGTACGGTTTTACACCGCAAGACACTATGGCGTTTTTCGAGGACTTGGGACTCAAACTCGTCGTGGAGAGAGGCAATAGGGTTTTCCCGCTTTCGCAAAAGTCCAACGACGTCATTAGAGCGTTGGAATGGGGTATGCGCCAAAGCGGTGTGAAAGTTATGCTCAATCGTGAGGTTGAGGATATAAAAAAGACGGATAACGGATTTTGCGTCGTTACCGCCTCCGGCAATATCGATTGCGACGTCGTGATAGTCGCGACGGGCGGAATAAGCTATGCCTCGACGGGTTCGACGGGAGACGGATATAAGTTTGCAAAAGAATTCGGACTGAATATCGTCGAGCCGAAGCAAGCTCTTGCGGGACTTTTGCTTGCGCAAAACGTGTCTATGTTGGAAGGTATTTCCCTCAAAAACGTGGAACTTACCGCTTACGACGGGAACTCGAAGACGGTGGCAAGCGAATTCGGAGAAATGCTGTTCACGAGACGCGGAATATCAGGACCTATCGTACTTACGATATCCTCGTACGTGAATAGAAAAAACAAAGTTACGCTGTCGCTCGATTTGAAGCCCGCACTTGACAAAAACACACTGGATAGACGCATTTTGCGTGATTTTGAAGAGCGCAAAAACCAAGATATAAAGAACGTGACTCGCGCGCTTTTGCCCGATAGGCTTAACTCATACGTGCTTAAAAGAGCGGGAATTGCGGAAAGCAAAAAAGTGAACGAAATCACCAAAGAAGAGCGTGCAAAACTCGTGAATACGCTCAAAAATCTCACCTTTGACGTGACTTCGCTTGCTCCGTTTACGGAAGCGGTGGTAACGTCTGGCGGAGTTGACCTAAAAGGGCTCAAACCGACGTGCGAATGTAGAGAGGTCGAGGGCTTGTATTTCGTGGGTGAGACTATCGATATAGACGCACTTACGGGCGGATTTAACTTGCAACTTGCGTTCGCGACGGGCGTATGCGCCGCAAAAGACGCGTTGAAAAAATATGCGACGCTCTAAAAGGCATATCAAAAAACGAAAGACGCGCTAAAAGTATACTGAATAACGAATGACGCGCTAAATAACGCGCTTAAAAACTAACGAAATAAATCTCATCTGATTTTCGGAGGGAATATGATAAATATCGCAATCGACGGACCTGCGGGAGCGGGCAAAAGCACAATCGCCAAAGCGGTGGCAAAAGACCTTGGCATAATCTATCTCGATACGGGTGCAATGTATCGTGCCACGGCGTATCTTGCTTTGAACAACGGAATCGACGTAAAAGACGAAGAAAAAGTCGGTGAAATGCTCAAAACGCTTGAAATGGACATAAAATACGACGAAAACGGCGCGCAACAAATATACGTCAACGGCATAAACGCTACGCCGTATCTTCGCGAGCACTATATGTCCAAAGCCGCAAGCGATATCTCGGCGTTGCCCGTGGTTAGATATAAAATGGTGGATTTGCAACGCGATTTTGCAAAAAAACACGACGTCGTTTTGGACGGAAGGGATATAGGAACTTTCGTTTTGCCAAACGCAAACTGCAAATTTTATCTTGACGCAACGCCCGAAGAGCGCGCAAACAGACGTTATGCCGAGCTTGTGCAAAAGGGTGAAACCGTGGATTACGACACGCTTTTGGCGGACATAAAACAACGCGATTACAACGATTCGCACAGAGAAGTAGCACCGCTCAAAAAGGCTGACGACGCCGACTACGTCGACACCACTTCGATGGCTATCGAGGACGTCGTCGCGCACGTGAAAGAGGTCGTCCACATCAAGACGAAAAAAGCGGAAACGCCCGAACAGAATGCCGAAAAACACGCAAGTACGATTATTCCGAGCAGTGAGATGGACCCCAAAACGCTTGAAAGAATAAAGAAGTACTACAAGCCCGAAAAGAGCTTTGCGACGTATCGCTTTTTGAGAGTGATTTTGCGTCCTATCCAAATGATTTTCTGGCCGACGAAAGTTATTAACGCAAAGAACGCAAAGAAAGTGAAAGGCGCGATGTTCACTTGCAATCACTATTCCAAGCTCGATTCGCTCATTCCGTACTTCGTGCTGTTCAAAAAGGAAGCGCACGCGCTTGCGAAATACGAACTTTTCCAAAATCCTATTGCGGGTTGGTTCTTGCACAAAATGGGAGCAATCCCCGTGCGCAGAGGAGAGGCGGATATCGAATCCGTAAAACAAGTGCTCAAAGTGCTTAAAGACGGCAAACAATTGCTCATTTTCCCCGAAGGCACGCGCAATAAAGAGGATACTCAAGAAATGGCGGAATTCAAGACGGGCACGGCACGCTTTGCAATCAAGACCAAAGTCCCCGTCGTGCCGATGATTTATTATCATTCGCCCAAGACGTTCAGAAAGAATTGGTTGTACGTGGGCGAACCGTTTACGCTTGAAGAGTTTTACGGAGCGCGCACTCCCGAAGACAATCACAAAGCAACCGAATTGATACGTCAAAAAATGGACGAAACGCGCCGTCTTTGCAACGAATACGTGGAAGCGCACAGCAAAAAGTACGGCAAGAAAAATAAGAAAAACGATAAGTAACGAGGGCAGAATATGAAAGTCGTGCTTGCAAAAAACGCAGGCTTTTGTAAAGGCGTGAAAAGCGCGGTGGATGCCGCAATCGAACTTGCCGAAAAGCACGGTAAGATTTTCATGTTGGGAGAACTCGTACACAACGAACTCGTGACGGAATATTTGCGCGAAAGAGGCGCGATTTGCATATCCCTCGACGAGGCTAAAAATTTGAAGGCGGGTGACGTTGCGCTTATTAGGGCGCACGGCGTGCCAAAGCAATTCGAGCAAGAGTTGAGAGATAGGGGCGTCGTGTTGTTTGACGCCACTTGTCCAGTGGTAAAACGCAATCAACGTCTTGCCGAGGAAAGGGCAAACGCGGGCGATCACGTTATTATCGTAGGTGATAAAAATCACGACGAGGTGCAAGGAGTGCTGTCCTACGCCGGTGACGACGCGGTGGTCGTGAGCGACGAGGAAACCTTGCCGATCGGGGATAAATCCACCTCGATTTTGTTCCAAACTACGATTTTGCCCGAAAAATTTGAAAAAATCGAGAAAAATACAAAGAATTTTGAAAAAAATCACGATAAATCAGTTGGCATTTTTAATACGATTTGTTATACTACAAAAGTAAAACAAGATGAAGCGCGCGCAACGGCGCAAAATACCGACGCGGTTTTGGTGCTCGGAAGTCACACAAGCGCAAACACCAGACGTTTGTTCGAGGTGGCAAAAGAGGTCAATCCCAATACGTATTTCGCAACTTGCGTAAACGAAGTCTTGTCAATGCAAAATATATTCAAGGATTTTCAAAGTGTATCGATTGTCGCAGGAGCTTCAACTCCGCCGTGGTTGATACAGGAGGTAACAAAACTTATGAGTGAAACTCAAAAGAACGCTGTCGAAACAGCAGAGAATGAAGTGAAAAACGAGGCAACACTTCAAGAGCAAGAAAAAGAACCCACCACAATGGCTGACCTTATGAAGTCTGCAAACTCCGTTGGTTACACCAACTACAAAGTCGGCAAACGCATCAAAGGTAAAGTTATCAGCGCAGGTGAAAACGGAATTTACGTCGCTATCGGCGGTAAGAAAGACGGTTTCATTGATAAGAGCGAAGCATCTTTGGACGGCAACTATAATCCCGCCGACTACAAAGAGGGCGACGAAGTTCAAGCAACCATTTTGGCAGTCAACAAAGAGTACGTGTCTCTTTCCAAGAAGGACGTAGACGCTGTGCGCCAAGAAGAAGCAGAAGCTGAAAAGGCTCTCGCACAAGGCGAATTCTCTTTGACGATGACGGAAGTAGTCAAGGGCGGTTTGAGAGGAAGACTTGGTCAATACACCATTTTCGTTCCCGCAAGCCAAATCAGAATGGGCTACGTTTCCAACCTCGAAGACTACAAGGGCAAAACGCTCCGCTTGACGCTTATGCCTCCGAAGGAAAAAGAAAACACCGTTGCAGAGGGTGAAGAAAACGCAGAAGCAACGGAAGATAAACCCCAAAAGAAATCGAGATACCTCTTCGCATCTCAACGCATAATCCTCGAAAGAGAGAAGAAAGAGAAAGAAGATTTGTTCTGGAACAATATCCACGTACACGATATCGTAACCGGTAAAGTTAAGAGATTTACTCAATTCGGCGCATTCGTAAACGTTCGCGGTTTCGATTGCCTCGCACACATTTCCGAACTTTCTTGGAACAAGATCACCGATCCTTCCACCGTTCTCACGATTGGAGAAAGCTACGACTTCGTAGTCCTCAAAATGGATAGAGAAACCGGCAAAATCTCTCTCGGCTACAAACAACTCCAAAAGAAACCTTACGAAGTTGCGGCAGAGAAGTTCCCCGTCGGTACGGTCATCAAGGGCAAAGTTGAAAGAATCTTCCCCTACGGTGCATTCGTATCCATCGATGACGGCGTAGACGGACTCGTACACGTATCTCAAATTTCTCACAACTGGATCAAGGACGCAAACGAAGCATTGACCGTCGGTCAAGAAGTCGAAGCAAAGATCATCGGTTTCGATGACAACCGCATCACTCTTTCCATCAAGGAATTGCTTCCCGCACCCGAAGAGACCAACGCTCAAAACGACGGACAAGACGAAGCAACCGACGAAGAGAAGGCTGCAAAGAGAAGCTCCAGAGTTAAGAAGTTCGAGCAAAAAGTTGCAGACGGTGAGAACAAGCGTGAACGTCGCAGTGCAAAGAAAGAATCTTCCAACGAACCTAAGGAATGGGTTTCCGGCAGTTCTTCCGCAACACTCGGTGATTTGTTCAAGAACCTCAACCTCAATCTTGAAGACGAAGTAGTCGAAGAAGCAGCTCCTGCAAAAAAGACCACTCGCAAGAAAAAAGTTGAAGAACCCGCTGAATAATTTGAAAAATCCTTAAAAAATAAAACGAAAGCGTCGCAATTTGCGACGCTTTTACTTATATAAAATGCAAGCCTACATAAAAGGTGCGTATCGGTAATTAAAAACGTATTGAGATATATTAAAACCGCCGTTTCGCGGCGGTTTTTTCATTAAGTCATTATTATATAATAAATAATATTTTATTTGATTAGTTTATAATACTTTATGTTATGCACTTTGATGACTTGTGTAATTTTTTGATATCGCCATTTTAGAAAAGGATATTTAGCTTTCTTGCACGTCAATCGGTGTATCGGTCGGTGAAGCGGTGGACTTCTCGGACTTTATCCGAAACGCAAGCTCAACCGAACTATAAATCGTAAACACGATTGAAAGTGCAAATACCGCCCAATTTATCGCGGTGCGAGAGAAGAAGAGTTCCACTGCGCTTCCGATAAGTTTGAGTACGTTCAAAACCACGATTGCGATATCTATGCCTTTTTTGTCTATGAATATATTGGTTATACAAAGTATAATGACCGCAATCGTAAATATTCCGATAAATATCGGCGCGAAATTGCCGTATCCGTAGGGCATATCACTAAAATACGGATAATACTTGGTTTCCGATGCAAACGTCTTGCCGTCAATAGGCCACTTAAATTCCATTTTCACGCCGTTGGGAAGACATTCAAGCACGAGCAAAACGATGGCAATAACAAATGTGGGAATCATCCAATACAAATGTTTTACGTTGAATTTTTTCATTTTGCGCCTCCTTGGTTTTCGGGTGGTATTTGTCGTTTTTGTGATATCTAACCGTATTAAATGCCGTCGGGAATAGGCGGAAGGGTAGTCGGCAGAGTCTTTTGCAAATCCTTAATCGCAGTGCGGGCAAGGTAGTCGCAACGGTTGTTGAGTTCGTTGTCGGCGTGTCCTTTGACTTTGACGTAACTCACTTCGTGAATTTGCATAAGAGAGAGAAGTTCCTTCCATAAATCGACGTTTTTGACTTCGTCCTTGCTTGCCGTGCGCCAACCGCGCATAATCCAACCGTTTATCCAGCCTTGCAAAAACGGTTCTACGGAATAGGCACTGTCACTGTATACGGTGACGATGCACGGTTCTTTGAGCATTTTGAGCCCTTGTATGATGGCGGTGAGTTCCATACGGTTGTTGGTGGTGGATTGTTCCGCTCCGCTTGCCTCTTTTTTGTGGCTTTTGTAGAGCATAACGCAACCCCAGCCTCCAATGCCCGGATTGCCCGAACACGCACCGTCAGTGTAGATTTCAACTTTCTTTTTCATATCTACATTGTACACAATATTGCGAAAGTTTGCAAGAAAGATATTCAATATAAAAAAAGAAGAAGTACCAAAGTACTTCTTCGTGGCAGGGGAGACGCGATTCGAACACGCAACCAACGGTTTTGGAGACCGTTGCTCTACCGTTGAGCCACTCCCCTTTGTGAGATTTAATGCTTAAATATTATATCAACTGTATTTATTTTAGTCAATAATTTGAGTCCAATTAGTTTTACTTTGTCATCATATAGCGATATTTTTTTGCGCTACGCTATATTCCCACATCGCAACTATCGTTGCTTCTCGGAATGACTAGTAGAATATTCCATATCATTGCGAGCGGTAGCGTGGCAATCTAGTCGGTAGCCGATACACCAAGCAAGCGATATAGCGAAACTGTGGCGGGAGTTTTTATCCTTGCACGAACTGATAGCGTGTATCGGTTGCGCGGTAGTAGAGCAATAAATCTAGAGTGGCTCTTGGCAATACGCACGAGTGCGTGTTGCCATTACCACTTCGACGATTTTTGCTATGCCGTATGATATTTTCTGGTTCTGTAAAGCAACCAATAAATCAACGAGCTCAACGGAAGGTTGGTGAGGAGCACCATCGGAAGGATTATCGACATAAGGATAAGATCCATATCGTTGACGTTTGCTCCGAGTCCGAAGAAGCCGATGAGGATACATACCACGGTCAATTCGATAAACAACATAGTGCGGTTGAGAATTGACAGTTTGAAATTGAAGTTGGCACGTTTACGCCTCGTCGGGTTAATCATATAGATAACCGTCGGAATGAGGCAAAGCGCGCTTCCCACGAGCAAAATCGGCAAGAAATAAGCGTAGCTTATTCTTGAAAACAGCGATAGCCACATAATTGCGACTTCTGCGACGAAGAACGCAAGAATGATGAGGAAAGTATCGCGGTTGAGACGATTGGATTGTATAAAGTTGAACGTGTAGTACTCCGAGGTGTTGCCTCTGTCGTACGGGCGGATTTTGAAGCCCTTTGCATACAATCTCGTCTTGATGTCGCTGTCGGAATACTCTTGTTGTTGCGGTTTTTCCTCTTTGACCTCTTCTTTTTGATTTTGGTCGGCAAGGGAAACGAAGAACTCGCGATAATTGACGTCGTCTTTTTCGTATTCAAATCCGCCTTCTTGACGGTTGACGACCGCTGACGTCACGAATTTGCCTTTGTCGCTCGGATCGGCGTACGTTTGATTGCGAGTTTCGATCTCGGCGGGCATATAGTGCGCGTCGGTTTGCGGGGCGGGGGCGTAAGCTTGCTCTTGCGCATTTTGCATTGCTTGTTGTTCGGCAATGCGTTGTGCCTCGATAGCTTGTTGTTCCTCTTGCTCTTTGGCAAGTTTGTCGTCTATTTGAGCTTCTTTTTCGTCAAGTTGCTTGAAAATGTCTTTGAGCGACGTTTGCGCGCGTCCCGTTGCTTGTTCGGGTTGAGCGTTGTAACCATTGACGTAAGTATGCTCTTGGGGTTGAACGTTGTCGTAATGATATACTTGAAGAGGTTGTTCTCCGCGGTTGTATTCGCTCTCCGCATCGAGTTTGGCAAACATTTCTTCAAGAGTTTGAGCGGGTTTTGCTTGCTCTTGGCGTTTGCGCTCCGCTTCTTCGGCAAGGCGTTTTTGCTCTTCTTCCTCTTTGCGCTTGCGTTCCTCTTCTTCAAGACGCTTTTGCTCTTCGGCACGCATCTTTTCTTCTTCCATTTGACGGAGCATAGATTTGACGAATTGGCGGTCTTCTTCGGACTTTCTCAATTGCTCTTCCGTTTGTCGCAATTGTTCGTCTTTTTGACGAGCCTCTTCCTCTTGTTGGCGCAATTTTTCGGCGTTTTCTTGGACTTGTTCCTCTTTCAAGCGAAGTTGCTCGTCCTTTTGGCGTGCGTCGTCTTCCGCTTTTTTGAGTTGTTCTTCGGTGAGGCGTGCTTGCTCGTCGTCGGCAAGTGCCTTTTCTTTGAGTGCGTCGGCGTCTTCTTCGCTCACTTCGTTGCCGTAGCGGTCAAAGAAAACTTTTTTCTCGACGAGTTTTTCTTTATAAACCACTTTGGGCTTGTCTTCGACGTCGCGTTTGGCGTATGGGCGCAGTTCGCTCGCATCGAAGGGAATAGGCGCGGTGAAGTCGTACTCTTGCGCGGAAACGAGCTTGTCCAAAATGGTGCGGGAATACTCGTATTCGCTCTTTTCCTTTTTGAGATAGGCTTTGCCTTCGCCGGTGAGGGAATAATATCTGCGTTTGCCACCGCCGGTATCGTCGGGATTGCCGTCGTACGAGGAAACGAGCCCTTGCTTTTCAAGTCGTTTGAGTTGATTGTAAAGGGTGGCTTGTTTGAGGACGTATTGCGAATTGCTCTTGTCCTCGATTTCTTTCATAATCTCATAGCCGTACTTGTCGCCTTCCCACAAACAACCGAGAATGATCGTCGTGACGTTACCGCGTATGAGGTCGCTGTTGACCGAAGAAATGTCCATATAGTTGCTCCGAAATTTAATATAATAATTTTAGCAAACTATTATAAAATAGTCAATATTAGATAATAGTTTATATTTGAAAAATAGCGAATTTTGTCAAATATAAAAGTAAAACCGACGGAATAATATTCCGTCGGTGATTGAAATTGCCTTACGATATAAATCTTATCGTGCAAGTCAGCCGTTTTTTGCGACGGCATACGGCAAATCAAGTAACTTTATTTTGCGATTGAGCACGGCAATTTGAGCCGATTTTTTTGCGATTACGACTGTAAATCGAGCCGATTTTATTTTGATTTAATACCACAATTTAACGGTATTGGTTTTAATCCTCGTCGTTGTTACGAAGTTTGACGACCTTTGCGGCAAGTTTGCGGTGGTCTTCCTCGATTGCGGCGTAGTGCTTCTTGGTGGTGTTGACGTCACGGTGTCCCAAGACGTCGGCAACGAGATAGATATCACCCGTGGCGCGATAAAGGTTAGTGCCGTAGGTGCTACGAAGCTTGTGCGGAGATATTTTTTTGAGGGGAGCGGCGGTTTGAGCGTACTTTTTGACGATGTTTTCAACCGCACGCACGCAAATACGCTTGACTTGGAGGGACAAGAACAACGCGTCTTCGTCTCCCGTGTTTATCTTCTGACATCTGTCTATAAGTGCCTTGCGCTCGGTGTCGATATAGGTCAAAAGCGCGTCGCGAACTTCGTCTCCAAAGTATAAAATGGCTTGATTTCCGCCTTTTCGAGTGACGGTGAAGGCGTTGGTCTCAAAATCTATATCGCTGATGTTGAGTCCCACGCACTCGCTGACACGAATACCCGTACCCAAAAGCAACGTTACGATTGCGTAGTCGCGCGCACGCGTGTTGCGTTGAATTTTGCGTTGATGCTCCGTCATACCGTTGCCCGTTTCCGCAGCGTCGAGTATGCGTTCGACTTCCTTTTTTTCAAGGCGGATAATGTCCTTATCGTGAAGTTTTGGCATAGTAAGCTTTGCCGATACGTTGGACGGAATACGGTCGTGATTGAAATAGTACTTGAAAAAAGTGCGGATAGTGGAAAGTTTGCGCGCTTTCCCTTTTTCGGCGTTGGTGTATTCTTTGCCTTCAAACTCGTAATAAGAGAGGTATTCGACGTACGCTTCCAAGTTGCCGAGAGTGATTTTGGACAAGTCCTCCACGACGAAATCGTAAACGTCCTTGTAATCTCTGAAAGCACGCACGTTTTTGAGTAAATAGTCAAAGAATATGCGCAAATCGTATGCATAATTTAGCCTCGTAAGCGGTGAGGTCTGCGGTTCGATACCCACGAAAAACTCCTCGCAAAACTCGGGAAGTTGGTCTCGCAAAACGCGCAAACGCTTTGCGAGGTATTTGTCCCTTTCGGTGAAATAGTTTGCCATAAATTTTCCTCGTATGATTGGATACGATAATTATATCAAACTATGCGTAAAACGTCAAGTTACTTCATATATATGCATATTGTCTGCAATGTGAAAAATAAAAATGGAGTTTCAAACTTGCGAATGTGGATTGAATATGATAAAATTTCCACGACGAAAGGGTGAAGTATGTACGGACTTTTGCTTGCAATAATCTATCTATCGTTTATAAGCCTCGGATTGCCCGACTCGCTAATAGGATCGGCGTGGCCCGTTATGCACGTCGATTTGAGCGTATCGGTGGCGTCGGCGGGCGTTATAACCATAATTATTGCGGTGGGTACGGTGGTTTCCTCGCTTTTATCGGACTTTCTTATAAGAAAACTCGGCACGGGTTTGGTTACGGCAATAAGCGTGGGTATGACCGCGCTTGCGTTGCTCGGATTCTCGTTTGCGACGGCGTACTGGCAACTTTGCGTGCTTGCAATCCCGTACGGTCTCGGCGCGGGAGCGGTTGACGCCGCACTCAACAACTACGTTGCGCTCAATTACAACGCAAAACACCTCAATTGGTTGCACTGTTTTTGGGGAGTAGGCGCGTCGATAAGTCCGTATATTATGAGTTTTGCTCTGACGAAAGGGCTTGGGTGGAACAACGGTTTCAGAATCGTGTTCTATATCCAAATTGCCTTGACCGCAATACTGTTTTTTGCACTTCCGCTTTGGAAGAAAGCCAAAAAAGGAAGCGGTTTTCAACCGATATCGCAGTTTGACGACCTCGAATATAAGAAAATAAGCAATACCTTGCCACAAAATGCGGATATCACAAATCAAGCGCAATTCACGGCTTTTGAGCCTCAAAACGAGCAAATCGCGCCTCAAAAGAAAAAGAATTTCTTTTCAGTATTCAAAATCAAAGGTGTATGGTTCGTGCTTATCGCATTCTTTGCATATAGCGCGCTTGAACAAACAACGGGACTTTGGGCAACGAGTTATCTTGTGCAATATAGGGGCGTCGATCCCACCGTAGCGGCAAAATTTGCGTCGTTTTTCTATATCGGAATAACTGCGGGCAGAGCGTTTGCGGGCATTTTTGCGGACAAGATAGGGGATAGAATGCTTATCCGAGCGGGAAGCGGAATTATCCTCGTGGGCATACTTTTCGTTGCGTTGCCTCTCGGCTCAACCGTGCCGTCCCTTGTCGGACTTATCGTGATAGGAGTGGGGTGCGCGCCGATATATCCCGCGATTATCCACTCAACGCCCGTAAACTTCGGCAAAAACAACTCACAATCGGTCATAGGACTGCAAATGGCTTTTGCTTATATCGGCACGACGGCAATGCCACCGCTTTTCGGCGTAATCGCGCAATATATCGACATCGGATTGTATTGGGGTTACATCTTGTTTTTCACCGCGTTGATGATCGTAATGATGGAAATCTTAAACGCCATAACCAAGAAAAAGCGTATATCTAATCAAGTTAATTTAACAAACGCCTAATAAATTGTTTTGATAATAAATTGATAATTAGAAATGCTGAACTGTTTTTATGCACATCAATTCGATGTGCATTTTTGTAATATTTAAGTAATAAAATATGGAATACCTAAAAATACGCCGTAAGGCGCACCAAACAGACAATCTTGCGAAATTGCGGTATTGTTGTGCCGTCTACGCAAACAATAGTGCTGTCGCACACCGTGCGTTGCACGGGACACTGCGTGTCTTTTTTGTTTGCTATGTCCGCTACGCACGATTTCCGCAAATGCTACGCGCTTGCGTCTCTCTTTGCTTGCGGTAGTACCAAGAAAATACTGTCGAAAGGCAAAGGATTTGACAAAAGGATAATCCGTGCCAAACGACACGGATTTTCTTGGTGGAGAGGGGTGGTTCGTTTAATAGCGGAGCGAGCAAATATATTTGCAAAAGCGAAGCGTCTACGCTAAACAAACTGTGCTGTCGCACATCGTGCATTGCACGGACACTACGTGTATGTTTGTTTGCTATGTCCGCTACGCACGATTTCCGCAAATGCTACGCGCTTGCGTCTCTCTTTGCTTGCGGTCAGCACCGAAAAGGTGGTTCGACATGCAAAGCGTGTTGGCTGTTTTGAACAAAACAGCCGAAATCCACCTCTTACACAAACAAAAAAGCACATCTTGCGATGTGCTTTCTTGCTGGTGGAGAGGGGTGGATTCGAACCACCGAAGTCACTGACAACAGATTTACAGTCTGCTCCCTTTGGCCACTCGGGAACCTCTCCGTATGGAGCTGGTGATCGGAATCGAACCAACAACCTACTGATTACAAATCAGTTGCTCTGCCTATTGAGCTACACCAGCGTATTCAGTTGTTGGTGCCTCGGGGCGGACTCGAACCACCGACACAGGGATTTTCAGTCCCTTGCTCTACCACCTGAGCTACCGAGGCATATTAAGCTTTGGTAGGGAAGAAATCCCTTTTTAGATATATGGCAGTGACGGTTGTCACTGCCACATATTTGGATGGCGACCCGGAGGGGGCTCGAACCCCTGACCTCCAGCGTGACAGGCTGGCGTACTAACCAACTGTACTACCGGGCC
>ERZ808278.37-NODE-37-length-127101-cov-4.865033_pt1 | contig 127101 bp, 103 predicted proteins | sample MGYA00521239_ERZ808278 | MGnify/ENA primary metagenome ERZ808278 (study PRJEB31516, sample SAMN03275600) | gut metagenome | biome: mammalia-associated habitat; material: feces | host: Papio cynocephalus | place: Kenya | collected 2012-07-17 ...
TTTCAGCTATTGCAATTCCAAATGGGCTTCGCTATAATAACAACAGATAGCGTACTTCGCAAAACATCTTTTATCCATTTTCTACAAATCATGAAACGAATTTTAAAAAATACCTCGGATTTCTCGTTTTATTTCATGCGGTAAGAATGGATGCCAAGATGCGGTTGCGACAGCTCCACGCATCTCAATACAACGATTTGGAATTTCGATCTCCTGCCAAATCGTTCCCTAAAAAGGAGGAAACCCATGAAACGCTTGCACCAAACTCGCATCCTCGCATTTCTGCTGGCACTGGTCACGGTAGGACTCCTGTTGCCCTTTGGCACACTGGCTCTCACGTTGACCTCCGGCGAAACCACAGAAGCGCAATATCTGGAATCGCTTGCGGAAGATGACATTACCGTAGGCGGCACCCTCTATGCGCCCGACCTGTCTAAGGGCATCCCCGCGAATTGGGACTCGTCCAACGACGAATACTCTAAGTTATGGAATGCCAAAGCCGGCTCTCAGTCCATCACGGCGGAAGACGGCGGCATTCGCTACAAGACTTCCGGCAAAGCCGACACCATCCTGTTTCCGGCGATCGGCGCAGAGAATTATGTATACTCTGCAAAATTTACCGCGAAAGGGCTGAAAGGTTCCTTCGGTCTTGTGGCAGAATGTCAGAGCGGCACCAGTATCAAGTTATTTTATGTGTACCCGACCGATCCGGATGAAATGGGACTTCAGCATCACGGCGTAGGCGGTGCGAAGTATTACCAGGGCATCCGTCCGGCGATCGAACTGGATACCACGGTCACGCTGACGACTTATCATCTGAACGGTGAATCGCACTTCTTTGTCGATGGCGTCTATGTTGCCACCCTTGCCGACTCAGAGCTGACACCCGGCAAACTCGGTCTGTACAACTGCGGCGGCGACGCGCTGGTCACGGACATCTCCGTGAAAGCCTTGCAAGACGGCGATACGCCGACGCCCAAACCGCCTTTCACGTTTACCTCCGGGGAAACGACTGAATCGCAATACTTAGAATCGCTTGCAGAAGACAAAAACCTGATTGCCGGCGAAATTCTCTACGCACCCACTCTTTCCGAGAACGTTCCTGCCGATTGGGACACCTCCAATAACGAATGCACTTATTTGTGGAATGCCAAAGCCGGTTCCCAGACCATCACGGCAGAAGACGGCGGCATTCACTACAAGACTTCCGGCAAAGCCGACATCATCCTGTTCCCTGCGCTGCGTGCGGAAAACTATGTATATTCTGCAAAATTCACCGCGAAGGGACTGAAGGGCTCCTTCGGTCTTGCGGTCGAATGCCAAAGCGGAAGCGGCAAAACATTCTTCATATATCCAAATGATCCGGATGAAATGGGGATACAGTATGCCGGTGCCGGTAGCGCAAAATATTACAAGGGCATCCGCAAGGCGATCGAAGTCGGTACCACGGTCACAATGACGGCTTATCATCTGAACGGAGAATCCCACTTTTTCATTGACGGCGTTTATGTTGCCTCTCTCGCTGACAAGGAAGCAACCACCGGCAAGATCGGTCTGTATAACTGCGGCGGCGATGCGCTGGTCACGGACATTACCGTAAAAGCCTTGGAGGAGATCGACACGACGTACACCCCGAAATTCACCAACGTCCGCGAGGAAGTTTCGCTTGGAAAAATGCTGTACGGCATCAGCTTCTCCGAAACTGCGGATAACGTGCTTCCGAGCGGTTGGGATAAGGACTATAAGAAGTATGACAACTTCCGTTGGAAGAGCGGCAATGAAAAGCTGTATGCGGCTGCGACCAAAGACGGCGCGTTCCGCTTCTCCAGTGGTAACGGCGACATCTACATCACCTTGCCGCAACCGGCAACGGAAAACTACGTCTTTACCGCCGAGGTTTCCATGGTAGAAACCAAGGGTGCATTCGGTCTTGTCACCGATTTAAGTAAAGGCGGCGCCGTAGAAAACAAGATGTACGGCGCAGACGGTACGGTTTGTGCGCGCCGTCACGGCGCGGATAATCCGGACGGCACGGACAAAGGCTTCCAGTTTGCCTCCGGTGAAACTTTCCGTATGACGGTATATCACTATAACGACACCTCTTATTTCTACATCAATGAAATTTTCATCACCGCTGCCGCCGATATGGGAAGCGAACCCGGCACGATCGGACTCTACTCCTGCAACGGCAACGTGGCGTTTGAAAATGTAGAGATCCATGCGCTGGCAGGCATCCGCCCGAACAGCCAAGTACCGAATTATCTGCTTACAGATTCTCTGTACGACAGCAACTTCAATGCTCTTGCAGACGGCGGAATTCCGGAAGGATGGAATTGCGCGCCGAATGTAACCTTTGGTTGGAACTACGGCAATGCCGAAACCAAATATGATCTTGCAAAGATGGAAAACGGCGAATTCCGGTACAAAGTCGGCGGCTTGGATTCCTACACCATGCTTCCGGACGTCAAAACGGACAGCTATGCCATCAGCGTGACTTTGCGCTTCCTTTCCACCAACGGCACCTTCGGCATCATGACAGATTTCCATGATAAGACCATGGGCACGGATACCGGCTATGCACAGCAGTTCTGCATCAGCAGAAACGGCTCCACTTATATGCGTTCTCAAACGCCGGGTGGGAATTCCGTGGATACCGATCCGATCACGCTGGCAGAAGACGCTTACTTTACCATGACGATCTATCACTGCAAAGATATTACGGACGGCAAAGACTATGCTTACTATTTCGTCAACGGAATCTGTCTTGGCAAAATGGCGGACTACGGCGAAACGGACGGACGGATCGGCTTATTCCTTTGCTCCGGTGAAGTGGCGATCTCCTCCGTCAACATTTACAAAATGGAATTTGAAACCGATCCTGCGATCTTAGGGAAAGGCGCCCTTTCCATGCTCGGCGCACAGTTGCGCTATGCGGATGACAACGGCGTTGCAAACGGCTGGAAATCCTCCGGCATTCGTTTCGGTGCTTCCTTTGATAAGACCTCTATGCTGTATGCATTCTATCATGGCGCAGGGGAATATGTTTATTCCAAAGACGCAAAACTGAAATTTGGTATGTTGCTCATCCCGACCGACCGGTTGGGAAGCGACGCGGAGCTGACCACCGAAACCGCAGACGCATTGAACGTGGTCGCGACCAAAATCAAAGAGCAGACGGACGGTTCTCTTTCCTACATTGTGACATTGCGGGAAATTCCGACCGCTGCGCTGTCCCGTTCGTACACCGCACGGGCGTATGTGGAATTGACCACTGAAAAAGGAGTGAGCTACTTGTATTCCGATCCGATTCAACGCACCCCTGTGCAAGTCGCGAACACTTGCTATAAAAAGCAGGCGAAAAATGTGCAACAGGCACTGGATGTGATCTTCCATGGTGCAGAAGGATACACCGGTAAAAACACGAAATCCGTGACCTTCACCCTGTTCTCCGATTTGCATTATAAAAAGGGTATGTATGTAGCAAACGTCTCTGACATGAATACGATTCTGGATCGTGCGAATGCCGCAGGCGTGGACTTTATCCTGCACGCCGGCGACTTCTGCAACGACTTTATCGGTTCCAAAGAACTGACGGACGCATACTTGAAAAACAAGTACAATCTGCCGGCATACGGAATCTACGGCAACCATGAGCTGGAAGCCTCCGGCAACAGCATGGGTAGAGTTACGCCGATGATGACCAACCGCGCGGACGATGTGGTTTGGGGCACTGCTGACGGCAAGATCGGCGACGGCACCATCGCTTATTACTACTATGAAGTCAACGGCATCCGGATCGTCTGCACCGATACCAACTATTCGCTGTATAACGGCGAATGGGTACACAACACCACCAACAGCTACGGACCGCCAAGCGGCGCAACCAACATCAACGCGCTTGGTCCGACACAGCTTGCATGGTTGGAAAGCGTGTTGACAGAAGCCGCAAATGCCGGCACCAAGTGCATTGTGGTCAGCCATGCAGATTTCTCCGGGAAACTGGTCGGCGACGGACCTTCCGCGGATGCGGCAGCAGTACGCGAGATCTATAAAAAGGTCAACGCCATTCAAAAGGGAACGGTTCTGCTCTCCATCAACGGACATAACCATACGGATCGAATCGGCTTGTATGACGATGTGGTTTACATGGACTGCAACACCGTGTTCAACGGTTGGTGGGCAGTGGTCACCGGACAGCACTACACAGCAGGTCAGACCTTTGCATTTGAAAATTATGATTCCAACGGAAAGTTTATCGGTACTTCCGACAGAAATCTGAATTCGCTCTCTCAGGCAACGAATACCTGGTTCTTTGAAGATCCGCTGAGCTGCACCATCACTGTCACGGACGGCGGTGTGGTCAGCATTGAAGGCATGACCACCACATGGAGATATGATGTGATTCCGGAAACCGCGCACGAAGGAGTACACCCGTGGATCTCCAGTGCATACTACGAACTGTGGAACTAAGGAGGAAACTATGAAACAGAAACTTTATATCACCCCGGAGTTGACGGTGTTCCGCTTTTCTGACGCGGAGGATGTCACTTTGAACACAAGCGGCGTCGGCGACCTCACTACCACCGGCGGCGGGGATCCTGCCGATCCCGCACCGAGCATTGTTACCGGTCTTGACACCGGCGACTATGCAAACGACAACGACACCAAATATCCGGATAAGTGGAATCCGTAAACAAAACAAAAACGAGACTCTTGTAAGAGTCTCGTTTTTTATCTGCCATTTTGTACGTTCAGAGTATCGATCAGCATTGCAACGCATCGCTTGTCTTAAACAGATAATTCATGCGTCCGCGCGGGGCAGCATCCCCGTTTTGATAAAAGTCCATGACATCCAGTGCCTGCATATGATCTGACCATTTGAATTCCAACGTAACCGAGTCGCCGCACAGTCCAAGCAAGCGACGTTCCACCGCAAGCATCATTTCATGGCCTTCCACGCGGATTTGTGCATGGCCAATTGTCTCCCAACTATATTCCCCGTCCCGATTTGCACGTTCTACCAACGCGCTTTGTCCGTCCGGCGCAATTCGATTGATCGCGAATTGATACCCTTCCCAGTTTGGCTTCGCCTCCTCGGAGCATTTCAAATACAAACTCATCCAATTTTCCTTAGAAGGTGCGGTGATGGGAGCCGTACACGCAACATAAAAATACACTTTTTCCCGATCGACTGCAACTTTCAGCGTTTGAAACTCATTCCGTCCGGTATGATTTTCATAACGCCCTACTCCATCGTAACCCCGGAAGCTCCGCGGTGCAATATCCCCTGTCATCTCCAAATAAGTCGGCTGCACTTCCGCCCATTGCTCAAAATCGCCGTTTGGATCAATCGCATACATCCGGGTTGCCAATGCCGGTGCTTCCAATCCTTTAAACCGACGAATAAAGGATACCATTTGTAAATAATAAGCGTCTTTGTAGCCACCTTTCATCGGTTCTATGTCACGGCTATATTCCTCATTGAATTCATCCTGCAGGTGGATCGGATGATCGCCCATAGAATAAAGCGTATTGGTTTGCTTCGTGAGAAACGGCACCAGCCACTCATTCCACTGGCAAAGAAATGCAACCGGAGGATCTTCCCGAAGTGCCGTCTGAATCTGTTCTTCAAATAAAAAGCCATACTGCGACGCATTTTCACGGGTATCTTTGTGTCCATCGTGCCAAGAGCGCCCCATCACCGGAACACCATAAGCCGCAGAACCCATTCCAACCGTCAGTCCCTGCTTATCGTATTTCGGATCACAATCCACCCGACACACGTTCACCGCAATTTCTTCCGGTACACCGTTTTCATCTACCGCCACTTTCTGCGGATTGCCTTCCCATGCCCATGTATTCGGCTCTGCCGGCGCACACCAAGTTGGCGCGCGCCAAGTGAAAAAGTCCCGAATCGAATCCGGCAAAGAGCGAATGGAATGACAAATAATCAATGGCTTCCCTTGCCAATAAAAATAGAGATCGGAATACAGCATCGGCTCATAAAGCGTTTCCCAAAGCTCCATCAGATTGCCGGTTCCGCACCCACGAATTGCCGGTGCGGTATAAAAACACACTTTCGGCGCAGCAAATCCTTTTGCGCGATATTCCCGCAAGATTTCAAACAGCGTTAAATAAGATTTCCGGTAAGTAAACCCGTTTGTGACGTCAAAAAACAATACGTCTACGCCTGCGTTGATAAACAATTCCACATGACGTCTGAGCACCCATGGATCCGTAGACAGATAATAACCAAACATCGGTTCTCCCCAATGTAAAAGCGGGGTGTGCTCCTTGGGCGGCCATGCCGGACTGTCCGCGTTCTGCATCGCATCCGGATCCTGCTCTAAAATCTTGGTAATATCATACGGACCTTGTGTTCCATGATAACCGTGCCACAAATAGTAGAACAATCCTACGATCTTCCCCTGCCGCGGAGCAGGCACTTCTGTATAATCGGGTAATTTACGATGCAAATGATCGACAGCAGTCAAATTTCCTTTGGTTGCATAAATCGGATCCATGAAAAATTCTCCTTTGATTCTTCCTGTTCTCTATAGTTTATTTATAGCGGTAAAAAGCAAGCATACTTTCCGGTTCGCCGCATCGGTTCAAAAACTTCAGCAATCTGTTTGTTTCCACCATACGCTTTAACTTCGTTCCGAATGCAAAAAGGTAAAACACGGTGAAATACAGATAAATGAATGCAGACAACAGCAGCATCGCGACCAGATTGTTTTGCGATTTCGGCGTTTGCGTTCTGGAACCATCGCTGTAATAGGTAACCAACGTGTAAGTGCGCGCAGAATACAGCGGGGTGATTTTATAAAGCACGTAAACAAAAATATTGCAGTTCACACACGCCAAAAGCACCAAAACCGTAAAAATGTAATCATGGTTCCCCGAAATTACAAAGTTCCGGAAATCCAGATGAATCGCTATTGCAATCAGCACCAATGCCATCGCAAGCCAATAGATCATTTTCACCAATCCGGTAATCAGATTCCCTGCTTTCCGCAAAAATGCCGATCCCTTTTCCTCTGTTGCGAAAAGATACGGTCCTTTTGCGAACAGCGGGGCAAAATACTGTTTAAAAAAAGTAAGTAGTCCGATGTGATCCTGCATATATTCATAATTGGCATTTATGACTTCATCCCGTTTGGAATAGATGCAGAAATCCAAAAGCTCCAAGAAATTCGCGCCTAAGATCACCGCAATCAGAATATCGTCATAGTCGCACAGAAACTTCCCGAAAATCTCATACCATTCCATGAGAAGTGCGGTGGGTTTCTGTACACAGATAAGATATACCAGAATGCCCAAAACCGCCAGCAACAAAAGATTGATGAAGAGCTTAGGGAAAGGTCTTGCATGGTTGTATTTGATTTTCATAATAGAAGATCTCCGTCGTTTAAATTTTGATTTTTTGCAAAGTCCAGGCGGGGGGAATTCTACGTCTTACCAAAAAGAAACCGTTGCATCGAACATTTCTTTTTCGTTTATTATAGCATGCCAAGGAAAAAATGTCAAGGTGGAAATCGGGAGGCACCAATGGGATGGAGGACAAATTTTTGACTTGGGTAATCAAATTCCTCCATCAGCTCATCTGCAATAAAACCGAATTTTTCATACAATGCTCTTGGTGCAATTCCTTTTTCATCATCAGCCCGAAAGGTCGAAACAGAGATTTCCTTCGTTCTGTCCAAATTGGCAAGTGCTTCCGTCATCAACATAGAGGCGACACCATGACGACGGTATGCAGGCGCAACAGCGAGACAGCAGATCATGTTGTGTCCTCGTGAAAACAACATAACGCCTGCAATTTCGTTTCCCTCTTTTACGCAGATCGCTTGCCGCTTATCCATGAATTTGAGGACGGTGGCTTGATACGCATGGAGCTTTTCTTGTGTTTCCAGCCCCGGAAAGTTCCATCGGACCTGTGTTACAAGGCGCATCCATTTTTCCATATCTTCGGGCACACAATTATAGAGTTGCACAGCATCTCGCCTCCATTCGTCGTTCGGCTTATCTACAAAACAATTTTCCCTATTATGATATATCATGATGGCACAAAAAGAATAAACCCGAACCGTCTTTGACTATAAGAGAGTTCGGATTCTTTTAAATTTGGTACGGGTGACAGGACTCGAACCTGCACTTCTTGCGAAACTGGATCCTAAATCCAGCGCGTCAACCAATTCCGCCACACCCGCATGAAATTTTTAACCGCACCTTTTCGGCGTGCAACCGCTTAACGCGTTTTATTGTAGCATAAAACTATGTTTTCGTCAAGTATTTTTTGCATTTTTCCTTTCCCAACTTGACAAACCTCCTCCGATGCCCTATAATAAAAGGGATATGGAAATCAAGGAAAGAAAGGGCTTTTTCATGGTAGAACTCAGTTGCGATCATGTAAGTTTTGCGTTTGGCACCGATGTCATTTTGCAGGATGTCACGTTCAGTATCAATGAAGGGGACAAACTTGGAATTGTCGGCGTCAACGGCGCCGGAAAAAGCACCTTGCTAAAGCTCATCACCGGCGAATATGATACGCAAAGCGGAAATATTTTTTATTCACGACAAAAATCGCTCGGTTGGCTTGCCCAGCATGTGGAATTTGAAAGCGAAGCCACCGTTTATGACGAAATGCTCCATGCTTACGACGCGCTTCTGACAATGGAAAAAGAACTTGCCGCACTGCGCACGCAAATGGAAAACCATCCTTCCGAAGAATTGGCGCACCGATTCAGCCTTTTACACGACAAATTCACAGCGGACGGCGGATATGAATTCCGCAGTCGATGTCGGGGAATTTTATTGCATCTCGGCTTTGACGATCGCTTTTTACAACTTCCGGTATCCGCTTTATCCGGCGGACAGAAAACCAAACTCGCGCTGGCGCGGCTCCTCATGCAGGCGCCGGATATTCTGATTCTGGATGAACCAACCAACCATTTGGATCTGGACGCGGTGACATGGCTGGAAGACTTTCTTGCCACCTACCACAAAACCATTCTTTTGATTTCTCATGACCGATATTTTTTAGACCGCATCACCAATAAGATTCTGGAAATTGAAAATACGCGCGCACGGCTTTACAACGGAAATTACAGCGCCTATGTGGAAAAGAAGCGCACTGACCGCGAAATTCAGCAGCGGCACTATGAGAATCAGCAACGGGAAATTGCCCGCATCGAAGCCTATATTGCGCAACAGCGCCGTTGGAATCGGGAACGGAACATCATTGCGGCAGAAAGCCGACAGAAGCAACTGGACAAGATGGAACGCATCGAACGCCCGGAAGCACTGCCGGAGGACATCCGCCTGCAATTCCGAAGCGGTGTGGAAAGCGGCAATGAGGTATTGGATGTACGCGGGCTGGGAAAATCTTACCCCGGTAAAAAATTATTTGAAGCGCTGTCCTTCACCCTGCGCAAGCACGACCGCTTGTTTATCACAGGGGAAAACGGATGCGGAAAGTCCACTCTGCTTCAGATCCTTGCGGGGAAAACGGATGCGGACGCCGGCATTTTTGATTATGGCTATCATGTACAATTGGGTTATTACGATCAGGAGAATCAGAATCTGCATCCGGAAAAAAACGTTTTAGACGAACTTTGGGACGCTTTTCCCACGCTCTCCCAAACCGAGATCCGCAATCAGCTTGCACTCTTACTGTTTCGCGGGGATGATATTCAAAAGAAAGTGGCGTCACTTTCCGGCGGCGAGAAAGCCCGGCTGACTTTTGCCAAGCTGATGCTGACCGAGACGAATCTGCTGATCTTGGACGAACCGACCAACCACTTGGATCTTGCATCGAAAGAGCTGTTGGAACAAGCGTTGCTTGCCTATCCGGGTACGCTGATTGCCGTTTCCCATGACCGGTATTTTGTAAAAAAACTCGCGACGCGGATTTTGGATTTTCACGGAAAAGAGCGGTATCGGTGTTTCGACTATGCAGGCGGCTATGAATCCTACCTTGCCTATCGGAAAACCCTCGCAGCACAGCCAAGCAAAGAACCGGAAATCTCCGAATCGGCAAGCGGCGGAAAAGATCAGTATTTAGAAGCCAAACGAAAAAATGCGGAACAGAAAAAACGGGAACGCCGGTTGCAGTTTCTGGAATCCGAAATTGAAAAAGCAGAACAACTGTTAGTGAATCTGGAACGGGAAATGGAAGAACAGGCTTCGGATTATGAAGCTGTGGCAAAGTGCTTTGCACAAAAGCAGCAAACCGAACAACAACTGGACGCATGGTACGCAGAATTAGATACCTTGGACACCTGAACAAAATACCGGAGCGCATGCCAATCGGCATGCGCTCCGGTATTTTTTAAGATCTGAAAAAATTAAGAAAGAGCGCTTCTCTTTTTCGGTGTCAGTTCTGTCCGGGCAAGCACGGCAAACAACAGCACCATGTAAAATTCATAGGGGAACGGGCAAAAAAATCCGGGATTGACCATCGACATTGCAAATAAGTTCAGCTGGCTGAGGAGCACTGTAAATCCAAAGACCGTACGGTGTTCCCAAAACGTTTTTCCACGGGTAAACCACAAAAAGCCATAACCGAGGATCCCAAAAATGCCCAAGCTCCCGAAAATCTGAAACGGCGCGGAATGATACCAGTTCATCGCAAACTTTTTCGGATTGTAGATGTCCTGTCTGCCGGTTGCGCCAAGCCCGCTTCCAAAGAATGGATTTTGCTTGAATTCCGTCCAGGAGCGCAGTGCCATCTGATACCGCGTTTCCGATTCAATGTTATCAAAATGCAACATCGCGCTTTCAAAAAACGTCATAAACTGCGTCCGGAATGCCACAAACATACCGCCAAGCACACAGATCACCAACAGATACCAATACCAATGACGGCGGTCGAGAATAAAAAAGACTGCCGTACAAAGCACATACTCCACCACGCCCAAAATCAATGCCGCGCGGGAACCGGTGAGCATCATGGCAGCGAGCATGCAAACCGTCACCGGCAGGTGCCAGATGTGCTTTTTACAAGCATAAAAAGCAAACGGTAACGCAATCATCAAAAAAGTCGCGATATTGTTGCTCCACTGCAGATCCAGCAGTTTGCCTGCGGCTTTGACTTCATCCAGCCGCGTGAGGTATTCCTCGAATACCATAAATGTCGCATAAATTCCGGTAGCGTAAAACACTGACGCAACATAATCGGACACCACAAAGCGTTTTCGGTCATGATACTTCGCAGACACCATTTCATGCATCAGCACCATCACGATCCCAAGTCCGCAGATATAGTACAGACTCGCCGGCGTGAAATATTCCTCTGCGGAAATAGAGCCGACACCGCCCAAAGTGATTGCCGCTGCCACGGCAATCACGCCGTACAGCAAAAAGCTGTGCTTCGGATGCTCACGATAGACAAGGAAATGGAACAGTAAGGCGATGACAAGCGGAATCGCAAGCCACCACAGTTTCACAAAACGGTCAAAACTGTCGTATTCCTTCAAAACAAACATACAAAAAAGGGAAAACGGCAACAGTGTGACCGCCGTATTCTCCGATACAATCAACAACACACAAATCAGACATACAAACGCCACTGTCCCTTCCAGCGGCTTTGCAAATACGGTAATCAGAACCGCTTCCAACAGAGGAAGCAGAAAAAAATACTTGGATTGCAGAATTTCACGAACTGTCTGTAACATCGTTCTTCTACCTCATTCCGTTCCAAAAGCTACGGAGCGCGGAAAAACGCAATCTTCCGCCTGTTTCGCAATCATACTCCGGTAAAATCAAAAATAAGAACCCACGTCTTCGCGATGTGCCAAACTGCCATACAGGCACCTTGTTCAGTATAGCATACTTTTCAAAAAAGTGCAACCCCTTTTCCGAAAAAACAGAACAGGGGTTGCGTCTTTCGCTTAGTCAAAGAAATGCAGACTCAGCGCTTCGTTCATCACAAACGCCACCACGCCGCTCCATGCCTGTAACATAGAACCGTCCGGCTGTACAGAAGAAAAGAACTCAATGGGGGTATAATTGCCGCGTCTGACATTGTAATCAAACCAGCTTTCCAACGCATACCGGTATTCCATCCCGTATTTGCGCTTCGCATAGGCATACATGGCGGAAAGATACGGCCAGTTTGCGCCGTTGTGATAGTAATACGGCTGTGTGGACTTCCAATATGCGCCGTCGATCTGTCTGTAAAACGGATAGACGCTCATCACACCGTAATCCCCCGCCATCTGCTGAGAATTGTGCCTTGTCTCCAGTATCTGTTCCATCGCCGACAGCATCCGTTTGGCGCGTTCCGGCGGCGCGATCTCAAAAATCGCGGCAAACACGGTGTCTACCGACAGGTTCGCTTCTGTCTCGTCTGCCGTTTTGAAATTGACGTAATACCCGCGGGATTCATCCCACAACAGTTCATTGATGGCATCTTTCACGCGCGTATAGCGCGCCGCATACGCCGCGCTCTGCGCTTCCTCTGAAATCCATGCAAACAATTTTGCCATGCACTGCAACGCACGCGCAAACAAAATTTCATCATAGGTAACATATCCGCTACGGTTGACTTCATCTGCCCAGTCCCGTTTGTTGTATTTTCCCGGCTTATACAAAAGCCCCGTTTCATCCGTAAACGTCGCCAGATTTTCTAAGGCGCGCTGTGCATCCGCAAGCACGGTTTGCCCTTCATAGGTTTCGTGCAGGATGGAAAGATCTTTCGTAAAATGCACATAATCATACAGCATCATGGTAAGAAACGACGGAGAATCAAAATGATTGCCCCACCATTCTCCATATCCGTACGTCACAGCGGAAGGACAGGTGCCGTCCGCCTTGATCCCACGGGCAAGCGTGAGAATCTGCGCACGCACTTTTTCAAGGTTGCCGCTGTACATCGGCAACACCGTATAATAGGAATCCCGATAATAAGTCCGCATGGGAAGCAGATAGTTACATCCTGCCATGAATCCCCGATATCCGTCCTTCTCTTTATAGTTTTCCAGCGCGCAGAAATAGCAGCTGTCATACAAAGCAGTCTGCCTTGCGTCCAGACCTTCCGGAACCTGTACCGCCGCGATCTCCGCAAGACACGCGGCGCGATAATCCTCAAACCGATCGCAGGCGGCGCGGGCTTCTTCCGCACTGCCGCCACAGGACAAAAACAGCTGCATCGTCGGCTGGGAAGCGGTACAGGAAAAATAGATGCTTCGGTTGGGACCAGCCCACACAAAGGAACGGCTTGCGGCAATCGCAAATTGCGAATCGGCAAGCAAATCTCCCGGCGCACGGAAGATCGCCTCTTTTTCCGGCACGGCATTGGAGGCGATCCCGACGGAAAGCACATCTTCTTCCCGATTCGGCGTAAAAGTATAACGAAAGAACACGCCGTTGACTGCATGATCCAAAAACAATTCTACCACAAGTGCCCCCACCGGCGTGGCGATTGTCACCGTCTGGCGTCTGCCGCACATACAAACCTGCTTCTCTACACACACATCCACCGGTTCGTCATTTGCCCGCAAAAACAGATACCCGCGGTCGATAAACGCTTTTGCATTGGCAAGCGCATAGGAAACCACGGAACCTTTTCCGTCAAACACCGCGCTGAGTTGCGCATTGGACACATGATAAGTTGCCGGTTCATACCATTTGCCGGAAAGGCAAATGGCGCCATCCTGATAAGTTGCTTCCATAACAGAAATCCTTTCTTTTTCTCCGGTTCGGAAAAGTACCGCTGTTTTACACAGCGGTACTTTTTGATTTCAATAACGTTTTTCCCGTCTGTAACGACGTACTTTCCAGAACACACCAAAACCGATCATCACAGCAAAAATCACGGCAGTTGCAATATAAATACCGGTATCGCCGCCACTGCTCTCGATCTTTAAGGAATCCCACAGCCGGTTCATCAAGCTCTGTGTTTCATCCGGCAGGTTGTGGAAGATGTCCATGTAATAACCGTCCGGCATCCCGTACAATACGGTATACGAATCCGGATCGTTTTCCTCGGAATATGCATATTCCGGATCGTTAGCCACCGTGGTCAAAGGCGAAGCATAGGAAATATACTCTGCGTTTGCGCGGGCAATTTCCGGACTTTGCATGAAATTGATAAAGACGTTCGCAAGCTCTTGACGAGTGGAGGTTTTCGGAATGCACATATAATCAATAAAGAAGTTGGTGCCCTCCTCCGGATAGACAAACGCAAGGTCGGGATTATTGGAAGCCATGGTCAGATAGTCGCCGGCATAATACGGTGCCATCGCGGCTTCTCCGTTCTCCATTTTATTGAAGATCTCATCCATGACATAGCTTTGGATGATCTTTTTCTGCTCCCGCAGTGCCTGATATGCCGCCTGCCATTTGGCTTCATCCGTGGTATTCAGATCCGTTTCGTTCCCGGAAAGTTTGAACAGTGCGATCATGAAAGCGTCCCGCGGGTTATTGAAAGTCAGCACCTTCCCCGCATAGGCAGGATCCCACATGGCACTCCAGGAAGTCGGCGCTTCTTTTACCATCTTGGTGTTATAAATCAAGCCCACGGTTCCGACGGTATACGGCGTCGCATAATCGTGCGCATAGGCAAGATCATACCGTTCATCCACATCTTTTGCGTTCGGAATCAGCGTATAGTCTAACTTTGCCAGCATATCCTCCTGCATCATCCGTTCCATCATGTATTCCGACGGGAAGATGACATCATAACCGGACGCGCCGCTTTTGAGTTTGGCGTACAAGTCCTCGTTGGACGCATAGGTGGAATAATTGACCGTCACCTTGCGGTGATACGTTTGATAATACCAATCTTCAAATTCTGCAATCACATCCAGCGAATCCTCTGAACCGTCGGAAATGTACTCGCCCCAGTTATAGACATTGAGTACCAACGCATCCGGATCGTAGGAAATCACCTTAAAGGAAATGCCGCCGAGCAGTACCGCGCCGAGTACGATGGCGGAAACCACTTTGATCTTCCGGTCCCGTTTCGCGCGGCTGACAGAAGCTTTGCGTACTTTCGTTTCATCACGCTTTGCAAAATTGGAGATCAGAAGCAAAGCGAGAATCAGCAGAAAGATCAGCGTAGAAAGCGCGTACATATCCGGTTTTACGCGTTTTTTCGTCATGGAAAAGATGCGAATCGGCAGCGTTTCAAATCCGCTCCCCGCCGTGAAATAGCTGATTACAAAGTCGTCAAGCGACAAGGTCAGCGCCATCACCATGCCGGAAAATACCCCCGGCAGGATCGCGGGAAGTTCCACTTTGAAAAACGCACGAACCGGCGTGCATCCCAAATCCTGCGCCGCTTCCGGTAAAAAACGATCCAGCTGCTGCACTTTTGGGATAACGGAAAGAATGACATACGGCAGACAAAACGTGATATGTGCGATCAAAAGCGTCCAGAAATTCAGTTTATCCACCGCACTGACCAAGGTACCGACAAATACAAACAGAAGCATCATCGAGATCGCGGTCACAATCTCCGGATTCATCATCGGAATATTGGTCACGGTCTGCAATGCCGCTTTCATGCGCTTATTGCGCATCCGGCAAATGCCGACTGCCGCCGCGGTTCCGATCAGCGTGGAAATCAGCGCCGCGCAAACCGCGATAATCAAGCTGTTTCCAAGAGCGCCCAGCGTCTCACTGTCGGAGAACAATTCCCGATACCATTTCAGCGACGGGAAATCCGCCAGTACAGCGGTACTGTCCGAACCGTTGAACGAATATACGATCATCACCGCAATCGGAAAATACAGCAGGATGAACGCAAGAATCATATATACTCTGGAGGCGTGTTTCATACCAGCACCTCCTCGTTGTCCTCATCGGAAAAGCGTTTCATGACCGCCATGCTGATCACAATCAGGATCATCAGCACAAACGACATCGCCGCACCGACATGATAGTTATAGTCCATCAAAAACTGCCGCTCGATCGCATCGCCCACAAGGTCAAAGTTTCCGCCGCCGAGCTTTTGCGAAATATAGAACGTACTGACAGAGGGAACAAACACCATCGTCACGCCGGAAACAATACCGGAAATGCTGAGCGGGAACGTGACGCGAAGCGCGGTTTTCACCGGATTACAGCCAAGGTCCGCCGCCGCCTCCAAGAGTCTGACATCCATTTTGGACATGACGGTGTAGATCGGCAGGATCATATACGGCAGAAAATCATAAACCATGCCGAAGATCACCGCGCCGGCGGTATTGATCATCGGAATCGGTCCCAACCCGATTTTGGAGAGCAGGGTGTTTAAGACGCCGTTATCCTCCAAAATATTCATCAGCGAATAGGTGCGGATCAGAAAGTTTGTCCACATGGGGAGCATGATGAGCATGATAAGAATTTTCTGAGTCTTCGGTGCGGTGCGGGCAATCAGATATGCCAGCGGGTACGCGATCACAAGGCAGATCATCGTTGCAATCAACGCAAACAGGATACTGCGGACAAATACGCCGCTGTACTGGGAAAGCTCCCCGAAATTTGAAAATGTAAAAGAACCGTCCGCATCGGTAAACGCATACGCAACCACAAAAATCATCGGCGCAATGATAAACAGCACCGACCATACGGCGTGCGGAGCCGCCGCCATCCGTTGCAGCAGAGAACGTTGTTTCATCAGTTCTCCGCCTCCTCGTCCGTATCTTCCTCATCCGGCAACGCATTCGGATCGGAAATGGTGTCCATTTCGTCACTGAATGTACTATAATCGCCGAATGTGCCGGAATACTTGGACTTTTTCATAATATGGATCGCATCCGGTTCGATATAAAGACCAATGGTCGCACCGGGCGCCACATAATCTGTGGTCTGGATCATCCATTTGAAGCCGTTGATGTCCACAATAATCTCATAGTGGACGCCCTTGAAAGTGACGGTAGACGCCACGCCGCACAGCATCCCCTGCTCCGGCTTCACCACATCCACGTCCTCCGGACGGATGACTACATCCACCGGTTCGTTTTTCGCAAATCCCTTGTCCACACAGACAAAAGATTTTCCGGAGAAGGTGACGCGGCAATCTTCATTCATGATCCCGTCCACAATGTTACTTTCTCCGATAAAGTCGGCAACAAACGCGTTAACCGGCTCGTTATAAATATCCGTCGGGGAACCGATCTGCTGAATTACGCCTTCATTCATCACCACAATCCGGTCGGACATGGAGAGCGCTTCTTCCTGATCGTGCGTGACATAAATAAAGGTAATCCCCGTCTGGTGTTGAATATTTTTCAGTTCATTCTGCATATCTTTACGCAGTTTCAGATCCAGTGCGCCAAGCGGCTCATCCAAAAGCAACACTTCCGGATGATTGACCAATGCACGTGCAATCGCCACACGCTGTTGCTGTCCGCCGGAAAGCTGATCGACCGCACGATGCTCAAATCCTGCGAGGTTCACCGTTTTGAGCATGGCTTTCACCTGCTCCACAATCTGTTCTTCCGGCATTTTTTTCACGCGCAAGCCGAACGCGACATTTTCAAATACATTCAGATGCGGGAACAACGCATATTTTTGGAACACGGTATTGACATTGCGTCGGTACGGCGGTACATCGTTGATCCGTTTCCCGTCGAACATCACATCTCCCTCATCCGGGGTTAAAAAGCCCGCGATGATCCGGAGGGTGGTGGTTTTCCCGCAACCGGAGGGACCGAGCAATGTGACAAATTCGTTGCTGTGAATGTCCAGACTGATCTTGCGTAAAATCGGCTCGCCGTCGAACTGTTTGGAAATCTCCTTCAGCTCTACGATCTTTTTGTTTTTTGTTTCGTTCATTTTTTGTCTCCTTCAGAATGGTCTGCGGAAGCCGCAGTACAAATTGATTGTTCCGAACCGGGAGACTTTCGCACGAAAACCGGAATTACCAATACATTTTACCGGATGCGTGACCGAAAGCCGCCGGACACGGATAAAACGAATTCGTAATTTTATTTGCGTGCCGTCGGCCTGCGGCGTCTGCCGCGGCAAATACACGAAAAAAAAACGCTCCTCCTCGTTTCATCCACAGAAAGAGTAAAACAAAATTCCGTGCGTCTGCTGTTGCCCTACGGGTTTTCCAAAGGGATCTGAAAGCATTTTTTGGTGCGCGGCAGAGGCGATATACCGCACCCATGGAAATGCTTTTTACCTCGTTTCCATAAAATACGGTGCTATTGTAGCAGATTCCATCTGAAAATGCAATAGTTTTTTCAAATTTTTTTGAAAAATCCGCAATTTTTTTGCATTTTCCCGAATTTTCCGTCAGGATTCCGACGAAATCATAAAAAATCACGGATTTTCTCCGGTTTTCTCCGTTATCCTCGGTAATCCTGTGAGGAATAAGGACGCAAAAACATACAGGCAAACAGGTAAACCGCCATTGCAAACAGAGAAAAATTGTATCCGGAACAAAGGAAGAAATACGTTGCCACAATCCACAGAATCACAACCGCACAAAAAGAGATCCGCCGCATATGCCGTTGCGCAGTATCCGGTGCAAAGTGCAGCAACAGCAGAATATACAAGGCTTCTCCGCCATCCAATAGCTGAATCGGAAACAGATTCACAAAAAACAACAGCAGATTCGCACCTGCAAACAGCGCCACCTTCGGATGAGAAAGATGCGGCAGACAAAACAAAAACGCAAGCAGATTGACCGCAACGCCCGCAAGCGCGACCGCAAGATCATCATAGTAACCGGTGTTGCCGTTTTCCGCATGGATATCCACACCAAACGGATAGATCCGGATGGCATCCACCCGTCGCTTGACCAAAAGCATCACGCACAAGTGCCCGCCTTCGTGCAAAGCCGCCGCAAGGAGCGGCAGAAAGGTGTATGCGCTTGGCTCAAAGATCAGAAGTGCCACATAAAAACATACCGTCGCAACGGAAATCCGCACGCGGATTTTAGCTTGATGTTTCAATGATTTTCCCCCGTTTCACTGTAAAACGCGCCGATTTTCCCTCAAGCGTCCGCAAAAGCCGCCATTTTCTTACATTCTCCGCAAAACAACGCAATTTCCTATTGACAAGGCGCGGTTTTTATCATATAATATAACGTATCATTTCATTTTTCTTTGACAGAAAGGGGACCGCTTTGACCGCAAAGCGCAAAAGCAGTCCAAAGGAGCGAACATGGCAAACGATAGGATTAAGGTTGTAAAGTTCGGCGGCAGTTCTCTTGCAAGTGCCGAGCAATTCCGAAAAGTCGCCGCAATTATCAAAGCGGATGCAAGCCGCCGTTATGTAGTTCCCAGCGCACCGGGAAAACGGTTTGCGGATGACACCAAAGTCACGGATATGCTTTACAGCTGCTATGATCTTGCCGCCAAGGGCAACGATATTCAAGCGGCTTTCTCCCACATTGCCGACCGCTTCCGTCAAATTATTGAGGAGTTGGGCTTACAGTTTTCGCTGGAAGCGGATTTTCAGGAAATCCAGAACGCCTTCATTCACCGCGCAGGGCGCGACTACGCCGCCAGCCGCGGGGAGTTTCTCAACGGAAAGATCCTTGCCGCTTATCTGAATTACCCGTTTATCGACGCAAGTGAAGTCGTCTTTTTCAAAGACGACGGTACGCTTGACGCGGAACGCACCAATCAGGTGATGTCCGAACGGCTCTTTCACCTGTCCCACGCTGTAATCCCCGGCTTTTACGGCACCATGCCGAATGACACGATCAAAACATTCTCCCGCGGCGGATCGGACATTACCGGCGCCATCGTCGCACGCGCCGTTGCCGCTGATCTGTACGAAAACTGGACGGATGTATCCGGTTTTATGATGGCAGATCCCCGCATCATCGACCAGCCGCGCACCATCGAAACCATCACCTACCGGGAATTGCGCGAACTTTCCTACATGGGGGCAACTGTGCTGCATGAAGAAGCCATTTTTCCGGTGCGGCTTGCCGGCATCCCGATCAACATCCGCAACACAAACGATCCCGATGCGAAAGGCACCATGATCGTTTCCCACGCCAGTGAAAAAGAGGATGCGTCCGGCAACATCATCACCGGTATCGCAGGCAAGCGCAATTTCAGCGTAATCACCATTGAAAAAGATATGATGAACGCAGAGCTTGGCTTTGGGCGCAGGGTACTGGAAGTTTTTGAAAAAGAAAAAATTTCCTTTGAACATCTGCCGTCCGGCATTGATACCATGAGCGTGATCGTGGCAAGTGATGTGCTCCAAGAGCACCGGGACCGTGTCATCCATCAGATCTGCACCTCCGTCAACCCCGACAGCATCTATATTGAGGACGGACTTGCGCTGATTGCCGTCGTGGGACGCAACATGATCCGGAACAAAGGAACCGCCGCCCGCATTTTCACCGCGATTGCGGAAAGCAATGTCAATATCCGTATGATCGATCAGGGTTCTTCGGAGTTAAACATCATCATCGGAGTAGACCAAAAGGACTATCTTGCCGCAATTCAATCCATTTATCATGCTTTCGTCTGATATTCTATGCATTTTACCGGCATGCTTAGAACCACACAAGGCGCAAAAAGATACGCACACATGTTTGAAAAGAAACGTGTGTGCGTATCTTTTTTGAAATCAGATTCCGCGGTATCGCCCCAAAAATATGTTTTTCCTCATTTCGCTTCGGTGGCAAGCAGATTGATTTCCCACGCAGGAAGGCAAGGGGTGCGGCGTAAATACAGCCGATACGACGGATGCATGGCATGAAGCAACAGAGGCAAATCAAACAGATCTTCGTTGCGATGATAACAGGAAACGCACAGATCCGGCGCAAAATCATGGATCGTCTGCGCGGTGCCGCAGAGCGCGCGCCGTTCGGCGCCCTCCACATCATATTTAATATAGTCCACCTTTTCGCCGCAAAACAGCGCGTCCGGTGGCATCGCGCGCACCTCCCGCACTTTTTTCCCTGCGTGTATACCGGCGTTGCGGTTGCCGCTTGCATCAAAGGGAACCGTTTCCGTCCGATCCCACGCGGCGGCTTGCACCAACGTTGCACTTTGCGAAAGTCCCAATTCTTGTACGGTAAGCTCCAGCTTTTTGAAATTTCTTGCATCCGGCTCCATCGCAAAAATGCGCGTGGGAGCGGCATATTGAAAAATCTCCCGCAGGGTATCCCCGTTGTAGGCGCCGAGATCGGCATATGTTTGCCAACCGTGCGGATTTCCGAATGAAAACATCTGTGCACGCGGTTGCTGCGCGGCGAACAAATCGGAAAGTTCGCCGGACAGCTTATAGTGCAAAAGCAAGTCAAACAATCTGCGGCTCTCGTCATCCGCAAATAATGTACGGGAAGCGGCAAACGCCGCGCGATGCTCCTCGAAAAAATCCTCGTCAAAAGCCGTTTCTCCGCACACCGGCACATCCGGCACATACAGCGTCTGTTCCCGTGCAATTTGCGCGATTTGCGCCATCACATCCGGCAAATGTGTTGCAAACGCAAGTAACACTGTAAAATGTGCAAATTGCGCGACCGCTTCCCGATAGGTCAACACGCGCATACCGTGAAAGCTGTGCCCGCGTACAAACGCATCCGATGCAAATACACCGGCAATCGGGATCTGCTTTTGTGCGCACACCCGCAGGATCTTATCTGCGCCGTTTCCCATCCCATACAACAAAATCGGCTTTTCTTCCGTTTGTAGTTTCTGCCATACGTCCATCGTTTTCTCCCTTTTTCAAACCGCCAAAAGCGGCTGTCCCGCACCGGCAAGGACAGCCGCTTTCTATGTTTCGACACAATTTTTTGATTGCAACAAGACATGCGGACAGTCAAAACCGTCCGCTTCTATCTTCATCAATAAAAATAAATCCGTTCGTAAATCAGGACAGCTCGCCCCAAATCCATGCAGAATCATTATCTTTTGCATCTGCATTGTTAATTGCTCCGGATTCAAAATTATCCATCCGAATGTCCTCTTTTGCGAAAAGGACTGTATCAAACTGAGGTGCCTCGTAAGACTTTTTCATTGCGGAAAACCTCCATACCGAATTACGCTCATTGCATTTTATGCGGTAACACCACAAATATGCAATCTTTACAATGCTATTATAGCATATTGCCTATGAAAATGCAACTGTTTTTTCATTTTTCACGTTTGCTTTGCGAAAAATCAGCAGATTGCACATTTTTTTGCGACAAAATTAGACAAAACGCAAAAAGAAACCGGAAAGAAATCTTGTGACAATTTCTAAAACTGCCACAAGATTTCCTGATTTTCAAAATTACGCCTCGTCTGCTTTCGTTTCTTCTGCTTCTGCGGGTGCTTCTGCCGCTTTGGCATCTTCCAAAACCTGACGGATAGAGAGACTGATTCTGTGGTTCGCTTCATCCACATCAATGATCTTCGCATCCACAACATCGCCGACTTTCAGCACTTCACTTGCGTCTGCGACACGATGATCGGACAACTGGGAAAGATGGATCAAGCCGTCCGTCCCCGGTACGATCTCAGCAAATGCGCCGAATGTGGTCAGGCTGACGATCTTCACCGGAACGACATCCCCGACTTTGTATTGGTTTCTGAAAATGGTCCACGGATTGCTTTCTTCCGTCTTATAACCAAGAGAAATACGCTTTGCTTCCTTATCGAAGCTCTTGATAAATACGGTGACGGTATCGCCTACGTTTACCACTTCAGACGGATGCTTGATACGCTTCCAGGAAAGTTCGGATACATGGATCATACCGTCAATGCCGCCAAGATCGACAAACGCGCCGAACGAAGTCAGGCTCTTGACCTTACCGGTGTACTGCTTGCCTTCTTCCACAGTATCCCAGAAAGCCGCCTGCTGCGCCTTGCGTTCTTCCCGCTGTACCACTTTGATGGAAGCGACTGCACGGTGCTTTCTCTGGTCGATTTCAATGATCTTTGCTTTCTGGGTGGTGCCGACCAAAGTCGCAAGATCCGCATCTTTCGGCAGACCGCACAGGGAAGCGGGCACAAACAGCTCGGTGCCGAGATATTCCATCAGAACGCCGCCTTTTACCGCTTTGGTAACCGGCGCTTCGATAACCGTTTCCTTTTCTTTTGCTTCTTCAATGAACTTCCAGTTCTTATTATCGTCCACGCTCTTTTTGGAAAGCGTTGCTTCTCCGAATGCGTCGCTGTACTTGATGACCTTTGCTTCGATCTCGTCGCCGACATGGAATTGATCGGTCAGTTTGCCGCTTCCGGATACTTCTGTTGCGGGGATCACACCGTCAACCGGTGCGCCAGCCAAGGTTACGCGGATTTCACTGTCGGAAACAGATGCGATCTTACCAACTACGATGTCGCCTATATGTAGCATCACGCCGGGATCCTGTCCATACAGTTCCTCAAAGTTCTCCTCCCCACGGATCTCGGTGTTCTTTTGCAGTTCGCTCATTTTGTTTTTTACCTCCTCAATAGTGCCGCTTGGCGTCGATGCGCCTGCGGTCACGCCCACGCACATGCGCGGTTCCCAGACTCCGGACGGCAATTCCGAAGCGCGTTCAATGAAAAGGGTGTCCGGTTGCGTCGCGCGGGCAATTTCGTACAATTTCCGGGTATTGGAACTGTTTCTGCCGCCGATGACAATCATTCTGTCCACTTTTTTTGCCAGTGCTTCCGTTTCCTGCTGTCGCTGTTCTGTGATACTACATATTGTATCAAATATTTTTGAATTAGTAAAGAGGTTTTTTAAAAATTCTTGGCATTTTCTCCACTCTGACAGTTTCTGCGTAGTTTGTGCGACCATTACTATTCGTTTTTCACAAAAATGAACATGAGAAAGTTCCTCCATGTCCTTACAAACCGTCACTTTGCCGGACGCGTAACTGCAAATGCCCCGCACTTCTGGGTGAGACGCGTCTCCGAGGATAATCAGATGCGTATCGGCATCCGTATTTTCCGCTACCCGTTTATGGATGGCTTTCACATAAGGGCAGGTGCAATCCACATAGGAAAACCACGGATTCTGCGCCGCAATCTGCCGGATGGTTTCCTCTGTCTGTTTTTCCACACCATGCGCGCGTAAAATCAGCACGGCAGGGTGTTCGGCGGTCGCGTTTGCAGCAAAAACCGCTACCTGCTCCGGTTCGATCGTTTCCACGCCGCTTCGTGCAAAGGATTCCGTCATTTGCGGATTGTGAATGAGATTGCCCAAAGTGGCAATCTGCCATCCGTTTTTTTCACGCAAAAAGGCTTCCACGGTTTCCACGGCGCGCTTGACGCCAAAACAAAAACCGGCGCTGTTTGCCACGATAATCTTCATTCGTTGCCTCCGTTTTGCGACGCGAGTACGCGCAATTGTTCATAGATCTGCTCCGCGGCGCGGGCATATTCCTGTCTGCTGGACGCATCCGCTTCCAACGCCGTGCAGGAAATCGGCTCCCCGATGCGCACAACGGTTTTCCGGAACAGACGGATCCGGTTTCCCTTGGTTTGCAGGACCACGGGCAACACTGGGACTTGCGCGCGGCACGCGAGCATCCCCGCGCCGTATTTCGGTGGAAACGCCAGTGACTGCGCGCCAGGGCGGCGCGTTCCCTCCGGAAAGATCGCCACCACTTCCCCCTCTGCAAGCATCCGCAGAGCGGTTCGCACCATTTCCACATCATGCGCACCGCGCTTGACCGGAATGGCGCCAAGCGCCCGTACAAGGTGCCGCAAAAGCGGCACGGAAAACAGCTCCGCTTTCGCAATAAAATGCAACTGCCGCTTTAACGACGCACCGAGAATCTGCGCGTCATGCAAGGACAGATGATTACAGCAGAGCAAATAGGCGCCGCTTTGTATTTCATGCTCCGCGCCGACAATTTGCACCCGGAACATCCGTCGGATGATCCCCGCGGCAACCGCATGTGCAAAACGATAAAAACGCATGACAATCCCCTTTTACACGGACAGGACTTTTTGCTTTTCCGCAATGATCGCAAGCGCCGCCGCCGTGGCGCCCGGAATATCCAGCGCAGTCGTATCAAACAGGACGGCATCCGGCGCCGGCTTTAAGGGAGCGGTTGCACGGGTGGCGTCCGCATAATCGCGCTTGCGCTGATCCTCCAGCACTTCTTCATAGGTCGTGGATTTTCCCTGCGCCAAAAACTCCAGATAACGCCGCTTTGCGCATTCCTCCGGCGTCGTTGTCAAAAACAGCTTTACCTGCGCGTGCGGCAAAATCACTGTGCCAATGTCCCGTCCATCCATCACAACGTTGTGGCAGGACGCAAAATCCTGTTGGGTTTGCAGAAGATATGCGCGTACCGCGCCGATTGCGGACACCTTGGAAGCATACACGGAAATTTCTTTGGTGCGGATTTGCGCGCTGACTTCTTCCTCACCCAGATACATTTTCTGCACCCCATTTTCATAGCACATCTGCAAATGCATATCGGCAAGCGCGTTTGTCACCGCCACTTCATCTGTCGGATCGATCCCATGACGGAACATATACAGTCCCACCGTGCGGTAAAGCGCGCCGGTGTCTACATGAACGAATCCCAGCACTTTGGCAATCTCGTTTGCGAGGGTGCTTTTGCCGGAACCAGCCGGTCCGTCGATCGCAATCTGATAGGTCATAAAACTTCCTCCTCTTTCTGCGCGGTTGCTTCTGCACAAGCCTGTGCCGCGCCGCGTCCCGCCGCATAGGCGGTGGAAAATGCAATCTGTAAATTAAATCCGCCGGTATAGGCGTCCACGTCTAAAACTTCTCCGGCAAAAAACAGCCCGCGACAACACTTGGATTCCATGGTCTTGGGCGTGACTTCTTTCACACAAACGCCGCCTGCGGTAATAATCGCCTCTGCAATCGGGCGAAAGCCCTTGACGGAAATCCGGAAATCCTTGAGCTGTTGTAACAGCGCCTGCCGCTGTACACGGGTAATATCGTGTACTTTTGTTTCTTTGGCAATCCCGCTTTTTGCAATAACCACCGCAATCAGCCGTTTTGGAAGCAAGGCGTCCAGCGCATGTTCAAAATTCCGGTTACAGTTTTGCGCAAAATCTCTCAAGAGCCGTTCGTCCAGTTTTTGTGCATCCAGCGCCGGCTTCAGATCCAGTGAAATTTCATAACGATCCAACGGGCGCTTGGTACAATGCGCGGAAGCGGAAAGAATCATCGGTCCGGTCAACCCAAAATGCGTGAACATCAGTTCTCCGAAATCTTCGTAGACCAGTGCGCCACCGCACTGCATATCATACAGGCGAAGTCCGGTATTTTTTAAGGAAAGCCCCGTCAGCTGCCGGCAAAAAGCGTCTTTGGTTTCCAAGGGCACAAGCGACGGTGCAGGCGAGATCACCGTATGTCCTGCGGACGCGGCAAAGCGGTAGCCGTCGCCGGTGGAGCCGGTCAGAGGGTACGAAACGCCGCCGGTCGCGACGATAACTGCGTCAAAATCATAGGCTTTCCCCATCGCGTACAATCCGCATATTCTGCGGGGCGATTCCGCTTGTCCGGCAAATCGCAGTGCCTGCACCGGCGCATGCTTTACCACAACGCCTGTCTGCGTAAGATAAGTGCGAAGCGCATGAACAATCTCCGAAGCACGGTCGGAAACCGGAAACACCCGATTGCCGCGTTCGGTTTTCAGTTCCACGCCCAATCGTTCCATAAGCGCCATCGTATCTGCCGGCGAAAACGTATACAATGCCGACTGTAAAAAGCGCGGATTACGCGGAATATTGGCAAGGACGGTCTGCACATCGCAGTGATTGGTGACATTGCATCTGCCTTTGCCTGTGATGCCGAGTTTTCGGCCGAGTTTTTCATTTTTTTCAAACAGCGTCACCGCCGCGCCGTTTTCTGCCGCCACTGCCGCCGCAAGCATGCCTGCGGCACCGCCGCCGATCACCGCTACCCGTCCGTTTCCCATGTGCTTTGCCGCCTTTCTTCCGTCTTTGACAAAATTCTCATACCGTTTTATTATACGTCAAAGCCGAAGCGTTGTCAAGTCACAATTTCCGGCGGTAACCTCTGAAAAAACACCCGATTTCTGTAAGAACCGGGTGTTTCTTGACTTAGAAAAGAATTTCAGGTGCGCGGCAGATCGTCCGGCGGCGTCAAAGGCGCGCATCCGCACGTTCCGTCCGTTTCTCCGGCATGGCAAATATCCGCCGCGCCGACAAATGTTTCTCCCGTTTGATTCGCAAGCGTTTGCGCACCATCCAAAGATATGCCCTTTCCGCACCCGCATTTTTTCTGCGGGCAGGGGAGGAGTTTGCACTGCATGAGCATCGTCACAGTGCTTGCCGCGAGCGCAAGCCCTGCGCCGCAAAGTGCGAGCACGGCGAGTGTGGAATGGGATTTTGCCGTAAAACAACCTGCCATTTTTCTGATTGATCTGATACCATTCATGTGGATTTCTCCTTCTCCGGATTGAATCCGGCTGGGTTTGCCCCGCACACAGTATGCGCATTTTTCCCCATCGTCATTCTTGCCTATTCATCCTCATACACCGTATTTTCCTCCTCCGGTTCAGGCATTTCGTCCGGAGCGGGGGGAGCGGAGGGAGCAGGCGTCTCTAAAGCGTCGGGCAAAGGAAGCGGCGCGTCTAACCGCTCGTCATAATACAAAGTCTCGGCGGCGCGGTTGAACTGTCGCCCGCCGCGGGAGATCCCCGCAAAATGCCCCGGTTGCAGCAAACCGGCATAGTACGGCTGATTCTGGGCGAACTTTGGCGCTGTATTACCAAGCTCCCGCACCGTGTACTGTGCGTCCGTCACATAAATCTGACGTGGAAAATCCCGTTCCACCCGCAACAGTCCGTAGTAATAGGCATCCGCATGATGCGGACCGCACAGGACGCCGCCGTTTTTCGCTTCACACGCGGTCATCACATGACAATCACAGCATTCGGTCGGCAGTGTCTGCGGCGTAAAGTAACCGCATTCCAGTCGGCTTCCGCGCGGATCACACAGACAGGCGGACGTAATCAGTTTCCCCGAATCCCGACAATAGACCGCACGCACCACGCTGTCTGTTTCAAAACTTCCGAACTTTTCCGGCATCTTTTGGTATAATTCCCCCATTACGCCGTCAAATACGGCAAGCGCGGGACTTTTCGTTTCGGAAAAACCGGTCAGACTTTGCGGATACGCATACCCGAACCATACGCCGCATACCACCTTGGGTGAATAGCCGACAAACCAACGGTCACAATCTTCACCGGTCGTACCGGTTTTCCCTGCAATTTCCGTTTGTTTGGCAAGTCCAAGGCGGGAGGCAGTCCCGTTTGCGGTAACTTCTTTGAGCATCTGCGTCATGATCTGCGCGTTTCCGCGGCTGATCACCTGCGTGCCGGTTGTGTTCCGATGATAAAGCACATTTCCTGCGCCGTCCGTGATTTTCACCACCGTATGCGGCGTGTGGTAAATCCCGTTATCGGCAAGACAGGTATAGGCGCCGGTCAGTTCTTTCACGCTCACCCCGTAGGAAAGCTGCCCCAATGCAAGCGGCGCCGCCGCAAGATCCGTCAAAACCGCGCCGTTTTTCTGCACTTTCGCCGTCACAAGCGAGGAAATCCCCAATTGTTCCTGTAAAAAGCGGAACGATTCCGCTTCTCCCATCTCCGAAAGCACTTTTACCGCAACAGTATTGACCGATCTTGCCACCGCGTCATGCACCGGCGTCAATCCCCGATATACCGCAGGATAGTTGGCAGGCCAGCCGCGTGGATGCGCGTCATCAAACACCGCCGGCGTATCGTCGATCACGCTGGCATAAGTGATCTTGCCGAGCTCCAGCGCCGGTGCATATACAGAAAGCGGTTTAATAGCGGAACCGGGCGGACGGGTGGTGTCCGTTGCGAAACTCAATACCCGGCTTCCCGCTTTTTCTCTGCCTCCGATCAATCCCAAAATAGCGCCGCTTTGGGCATCCGTCAATACAAGCGCACACTCCGGTTGCACAAAATTGTCATCTACGGCGGGAAAATTCCGGCTGTCGGCAAAAAATTGTTCCAACAGATCCTGTATTTGCAGATCCACCGCCGTTTCAATCGTCAATCCTCCGGTATACAGGAGACGCTTTGCCTGCGACTGCGTCAATTTGGCGTTATCGCACAGCACACGGGTTGCTTCCGTAATCACCGCGTCGGTGTACCACGAAGTCATTTCCTGCGTCTGTTTCGTCGCGCCGACCGTCCGAAGCGGCGTTTGCAGAGCTGTTTCATAGGCGGCATCGTCAATCATGGAAAGCTCCCGCATCTTCTGCAATACCAATGCGCGGCGGGCGGCGTTTTCTTCCGGATGCCGGATGGGATCCATGCGGGAGGGTGCTTTTGGGATCGCCGCAAGCGCGGCGCATTCGGTCAGGTTCAGCTCCATACAGGATTTTCCGAAGTAGTATTGCGCCGCGGCTTCCACTCCATAACAGTGCGCTCCCAAAGGGATGGTATTGAGATAGCAGGTTAAAATGGTGTCTTTGTCATATTCCTGTTCCATGCGCCGTGCGCGCGCAATTTCCCGCAGTTTCCGGCGGTATGTGATCTCATTTTCTCCGCTCAGATTTTTGACAAGCTGCTGCGTGATCGTCGAACCGCCATAGCGCTGTCCGCCGCGCAGCTTTTGTAAGACTGCGCCGGCAGTTCGTCTGGCATCCACGCCGGGATGCGTATAAAATCGCTGATCTTCGATCGCAAGAAACGCGTTTTTCAAAAGAGCCGGCATGGCTTCCGACGGCACGGAGGAGCGGTTTTCTCCATCGTAAAGCGTGGCGTAGACCGTCCCGTTGCGGTCACAGAGCGCACTGGTCTGATTTTGAGAACGCATGGAAGCAAACAAGGCATCCTCCACAGGAAAATGTCGGATATAATAACCGATTCCAAATGCGGTAAACGCGCCGAACAGCAGAAAAAACAGCGCGGTAAACAGTCCCGCTCTGCAAAATCCTTTCCAAAAGGCAAAAAAACCGCCGTCTTTTCGGACGGCGGAATCGTGTGGTTTGGTTTTTGACATAACACTCGTCCTTTCTTCTCCGTTAGTATCGGAAAAAAGCAGACGTTTATCCGCAAAAATGACTTGCCAATGATTTGCAAAAAACAACGTATCAGCGCAAAATTACATTTTCTTCTCCGAGCAAAGCAGTATATTGCGCGAGCAGATAAGGAGAAAGACGGGTTTTATAGGCATAGCGCCGATAGGTTTTGGTATCCGTAAAATAGAAACAGACCTCCGTCTGCCCCTCAAAAATGCGGATCATCGCGCACAAGCGTAAAAAGCGGGGATCGTTTTCGGCTGGCAGGCGTAAAAACAACCGATTTGCCGCCTGCACTTCCGCCGGTGCCGTCGCATGGGATCCCGTCCCTCCGTTCGATACGGGAGGTGTGGGCGGTTCGGCAGGCACGGCAGTCGGAATCCGGCTTTGCGGTTCGGACTGTGCCAGCGGCGGAACCTGCGGTGAGACGGGACGATGCTTTGCAAATTCCACATTCGGCAATAGCGGCATCACCCGCTGTAATACCGCGCTGACATCCTCCTCCCGAAATTTGAGGTCACACAGCACGGCAACGGCATCCTGTTCGCAAAGCGTGGCACGATTTTGCGCGTATACTTTCGGAAACGCCACCAGTTCTATTTCTCCCAGCCGATCTTCCAACGTGAGAAACGCCATCGGTTCTCCGTTTTTCGTGGTCTGCGTCTTGCATCGGCTGATCACACCGGCAAGCGTCACGCGGCGATGTTCCCATTCCCCTTCCGCTGCGTCCTCCAAGGCTTGCTTGATCTGTTCCACAGGCGTCGCCTGCAAAAATGCAATCTGCTCGGAAAACTCGTCCAAGGGATGGAACGAAAAATAGAATCCGGTGCTCTCCCGCTCCAAATTTCCCTTTTCCTTTTCCGAAAACTCCGGCACATCGGGATAGTCATACGTATCGGACGCGGCGTCTGCCGCGTCATCCATCGTAAACAGATTCAGCTGTCCCTCTATATGATTGCGTCTGCCTGCCGCCGTTTGTTCAAGCAAAGTCGGCAAAGCGGCAAGGAGTCTTGCCCGATTCTCCCCAAGTGAGTCGAACATTCCCGCCTTGATCGCGCTTTCCAATGCGGTGCGGATGAGATTTGCGTCGGTAAGACGCGTCAGAAAGTCCATAAACGAACGGTAAGGACGTTTCTTCCGCTCCTCCACAACCTGCACAGCGAAATTCGTCCCAATATTGCGCACGCCAAGCATCCCGAAGCGAATGGTGGAATCCTCTGCGCCGACGGTATCGCGCACATCGCTTGCGTTGATGTCCGGCGGTAAGATGCGTATCCCCTCGTGCAATGCTTCCGCAAGGTACTGTGCGGTTTTGGTCTGACTGTCCAAAACCGAGGATAACAGCGCCGCAAAATATTCTGCCGGATAGTGCCGCTTTAAATAAGCCGTCCGATAGGAAATGATCGCGTAGGAAGCGGCGTGACTTTTATTGAACGCATAACTTGCAAAACTGCTCATATCGTCAAAGAGCGCATTTGCAACGGATTCGTCGATAAAGTTCTGTTTGGCACCGGCAAGAAAATTCTTGCGCTCGTTTTCCATCTGCGCTACTTTTTTCTTTGCCATGATCCGGCGCACCTTGTCCGCTTTTCCGAACGAATACCCCGCCACACTCCGGCAAATCTGCATCACCTGTTCCTGATAAACGATGCAACCATAAGTGGGGGACAAAATCGGTTCCAGTTTTTCAATCGGATAAGACAGGGCTTTCGGTTCCGCCCGGTTGGCAAGAAAGCGCGGGATGGAATCCATCGGTCCGGGACGATAAAGCGCAATGGCAACCATGATGTCCTCCATACAGGTGGGTTGCAGTTTCATCAAGGTCTGCTTCATCCCGCCGGATTCCAATTGAAACACCCCGTCTGTCTGTCCATGGGAAAGCATCGCGTATGTCGCCTCGTCGTCCGTTGGCAGGGTGGAAAGCGAAAACTTCGGATTTTTCTTTTGCACCATACGCTCCGTATCCGCGCACACCGTTAAATACCGCAGTCCCAGAAAATCAAATTTCAGCAACCCCAATTCCGCCACTGTATCCATATCATACTGGGTAACCACCGTATCCCCGCTGACCGCGAGCGGCAGATAATGGCTGACCGGCTTTGGAGTAATCACCACGCCGGCGGCATGCGTGGAAATATGCCGCGGCATCCCCTCCAATCGTTTTGCAAGATCCAGCAATTTTCCGATCTGCGGTTGCTGCGCCATTTCACGCAGTTTTTCACTCTGTTCCCACACTTGCGCAAGCGTAATCCCCGGCGTGCGGGGAATCAGCGCGCAAACGGCGTCCACCTCTGCATAGGGCAAGCGCATGACACGCCCAATGTCCCGAATCGCCGCGCGGGCGGCAAGGGTTCCGAAGGTGACAATCTGCGAAACATGATCCTGCCCGTACTTTTCGATCACATACCGGATCACTTCTCCACGCCGGTCATAGCAGAAATCCACATCAAAATCCGGCATGCTCACCCGCTCCGGATTGAGAAAGCGTTCAAACAAAAGCTGATATTTCAAGGAATCCACGTCCGTGATGCCGATGAAATATGCGACAAGCGAGCCTGCGCCGCTCCCTCTGCCCGGTCCGACCGGAATTCCATGCTCTTTCGCATAATGAATGAAATCCCACACGATCAGATAATACGTCGCATATCCCATGGAACCGATCACCAACAGTTCATATTCCATGCGCATTTTATAGTCTTCTTCGGTGCGGTCCTCCGTATACTGAATTTCTCCGCGCGCAACGCGCGCTTTCCATCCGTCTAATGCCAGGGTACGCAGGTATTTTTTTGCGTCCATGCCCTGCGGCAGAGTGAAAACCGGAAATTGCAGGGCATCGCCGCGCACCGAGTAATTACATTGCTCCGCGATCTGCACGGTGTTGGCAATGGCTTCGGCACAATCCGAAAACAGCGCTTCCATTTCTTCCGTGGATTTATAGTAAAACTCTTTGGTCGGAAAACCAACTTCCGCGCTTTCCGCAAGCGCACGGTTCATGCGGATACATAGCAGCGCCGTCTGCGCGTCCGCGTCCTCTTTGGTAAGGTAATGTACATCGTTGGTTGCCACCAACGGAATGGAAAGCTCCCGCGACAGTTCCAAAAGCGCGCGGTTGACCGTTTTTTGCGCCGCAATTCCATGATCTTGTAATTCCAAATAAAAATCTGTGCCGAAAAGCGTTTTTAAGCGCAGGGCGTATTCCTTTGCACCGTCCAAATCATCTGCCAGAATCGCCTTCGGAATCCCGCCGCTTAAGCACGCGGACAGCGCAATCAGTCCCGTGTGATATTCCGCCAGTAATGCAAAATCCACCCGCGGCTTGGAATAAAAACCCTCGGTAAAGGATTTTGACACCATGGCAATGAGATTGCGGTATCCCTCCTCATTTTTGACCAGCAGGATCAGATGCGCGTATTTGGCATCCGGCGTATGCTCTTTGGTAAACCGACTGTCCGGCACCACATACACCTCGCATCCGATGATCGGCTTCACGCCGTTTGCCTCACAGGCACGGCAGAAAGCCGCGGCGCCGTACATGACACCATGATCCGTTAACGCCACTGCGCGGTGCCCCGCCGCCGCCGCCGCGTGCGGAATCTCCCGGATGCGGCATGCACCGTCCAGCATGCTGTATTCGCTGTGCAAATGCAGATGTACAAACTCTCCCATGGATCCTTTCCTTTCTTTTCTTCCCGCCCGTTAAAAATCTGCCGGCTTGCCGTCAGAATACGTCTGCGCAAGCGCAAGAATCTTCTGCAAACGATGATACACGCCGGATTTGGTCATGGATACCGGATGCAATTTCGCAAGCTCCGGCAAAGATGCCTCCGGATACTGCAAGCGCAACCGGGCGGTCATCGCCAGTTCCTCCGGCAAAGAATCCAGCAGTCCCGCCTGTTCCAGCGCACGAATCGCACGCAGTTGCGGGGAAGCGGCAGTGGCACTTTTGGCAAGATTGGCGGCGTCACAGTTGGCAAGCCGATTGGCTTCGTTGCGCAGATCCCGACGAATGACGGTATTTGCCACCGCAAACACCTGTTGCTGTGCGCCGATACAGGTCAGCACATCCTGAATTTTGTCCCGGCTTTTATAATACAGCACGGTTTTCTGTCCGCGATGCGACACGCCCGGTTCAAAGGAAAGCTCACACAAAACCCCCTGAAGTTCCTGCGCTGCCTGTTTATCCTGCAAACAGAATTCCAAATGATAGGATCGCGCGGGATCGGTCATATGCCCGCATCGCAAAAATGCGCCGCGCACATACACGCCGGCGCATTCCTCACATGCAAATGCGGGAGGCTTTTGCTGTTCCAACGCAAGCGCGGTCGCTTCTTTTACCGCAGGATACCGGAACAACCGTTTGCACAGTCCGCTCAGTCCATCTTGTGCCGTTTCCGTGTGCAAAAGCGCATACCGGCAAAGCGCGTAGCAAAACGCCGTAGCACAACAGCTTGTCCGTACCGGAATTTTTGCAAGCGCTTCTTTCATCGCCGCGGTAAAGCTTTTTTCTTCCATGAAATTCTCCTCGGTCTGCCCCGTTATTTATCGACTGCCGATTTTTTGATAATATCCCTGTGCAGGGAAATGGCATTGTAGGCTTGTGTGCGCAAATACAGACAAAGTTCCTCGGTAATGGCAACGGAACGATGCTTTCCGCCGGTACAACCGATGCCGATGGTGAGTTGCGTTTTTCCTTCTTTCATGTACAGCGGCATCAATTCATCCAGCATTTGCTCCAGTTGCGTCAAAAACTTTTCGGTATGCGGATCGGAAAACACATAGGCGCGCACTTCTTCGTCCAATCCCGTTTTCTCGCGCAAAGCCGGTTCCCAATATGGATTTTTAAAGCAACGCACATCAAAGACCAGATCAGCGTCCTGCAAAATGCCGTATTTGAAGCCGAACGATACGCAACTGACCAGAAGGCTCCCCTCGGTTTTCCCAAGCAGAATGGCGTTGAGTTTCTCTTTCAACTGCCGGACGGTGAGATTGGTCGTGTCAATAAGGTAATCCTGCTGATCGTGTAACGTGGCAAGCAGTGCCCGTTCCTTTGCCAATGCCTCCGATACGGAAATTCCGTACTTTGCCGCAAGCGGATGCATCCGCCGACTTTCTCGATAACGGTTGGAGAGCACAACGTCCGCACAGTCCAAAAAAATCAACCGACAACTGTTTCCGTTTTCCCGTAAGCGCAAAATCGCACTTTTGAGCGTATCAAACTCCATTTCTCCACGGGTATCCACGACAAAGGCGACTTTGGTGAATTTTCCGGGCGACTGCGTATAAATATCCGCAAACGGCAAGATTAATGCGGCAGGCATATTATCAATGCAATAATACCCGATGTCCTCCAAAACATTTGCCGCCTGTGATTTTCCTGCGCCGCTCATGCCAGTCAAAAACAAAAACTCCATGTTCCGTCCTCCGCTTTTTTTCCGTCCGGTAAAAACCGGTATTCCGTTTGCGGCAGTATCCCGCACCGCGCTTCCACGGCTTTCGCCGCAAGCTGAATCAACTTTAGAATGTCCTGTGCCGACGCATGTCCCAAATTGACAATAAATCCGGCATGGACAGTGGAAATTGCCGCATCTCCGATACGATACCCTTTCATCCCGGCTTCCTCCAGCACTTTTCCGGCAGAAGTGCCGTCTGGCAATCGTAAAAAAGTACTTCCCGCGCTCGGAATGCCGAGCGGCTGCGTCTGCGCGCGTTTTTGCGAAAATTCCCGCATCCGCGCGGCAATCTGTACGCTGTCACCGGCAAAAAGCGTAAACGTCGCGGTCAGGAGTACCAGTTTTTCTTTTGCAAGGACACTGCTCCGGTAAGAAAGCCCAAGTTCCGGTGCGCATACAGTCCGGACAAGTCCGTTTTTACAATCGAATACCGTGCATACCGTCAAAATATCCCGCATACACGCGCCGTATGCCCCTGCGTTCATCGCCACCGCGCCGCCGACGCTCCCCGGAATCCCCGCGGCAAACGGCATACCGTCCAGCGCGTGATCTCGTGCAAAAGCGGCAAGATACGGAAGCGGCGTCCCGCAAAGCGCGGTCAATAGCTCCCCCTGCCGCTCTACCCCGCACAACTGTGCAGTGGAAATGACAACAAACGGGTACCCGTCGTCAGAAAGGATGGTATTACTGCCGTTTCCCAAGATTGCAAACGGTTCCTGCACCGCAGAAAGCCGTCGCATCAAGGTAACAAAGGCTTCTATGGTGCGTGGAAACAATACGCAGGCAAGCGTTCCACCACATCGCATGGTGGTAAATTTCCGTCCGTCCGCGTTCCATTTACATTCCACCGGCAGATCCGCGCAAAGCGCGGAAATCTTTGATTGTTCCATGCCGCTTCCCCCTAAAACACACAAGATTCCGATTCATTCTCTTGTATGCGGGAAAGCGGTCGTTCTGCACGGTTTGTCGAACGGATTTCCACTATGTTTACAAAAGCGCCGCCGGATTCTACCGACGGCGGTTTCGCACCGCTGTCTTACATTTGCTGAGACTGCAAAAGCAGTTCCCGCGCGCTGTCTTTCAGCGTTTTCGTTAGGTTCATGCCCCCCATGATCCGGGCAAGCTCTGCCACGCGTCCTTCTTCCTCCAATGCGCGTACCGTTGTCTCGCTTCTGCCGTCCTGTTCTCGTTTTTCAATCAAAAAATGCGTATGCGCAAGCGCGGCAATCTGCGCCGCGTGCGTCACGCACAGCACCTGAATCCCGTTCTGTGCGGTATGCCGGAGCTTTAACCCCACTTTTTGCGAAGTCTTACCGGAAATACCGATGTCGATCTCGTCGAAAATCAACGTCTGCACCGCGTCCGAACCGGCAAGTACGCTCTTTAGCGCCAACATCATGCGGGAAAGTTCTCCGCCGGACGCGATCTTTGCCAGCGGTCGAAGCGGTTCCCCGGGATTGGTCGCAATTAAAAACTCCACCTGTTCGGTGCCGTTTGATGTAAAATCGGTCGGCTGAATCTCCACGGAAAACCGCACCTTTCCCATATCCAAAAATGCAAGTTCCTCCATCACCCGCCGGGCAAGCTGTCGCGCAGCTTCCGTTCGCAAAGTGCGCAAACAATCAGCGGCGTGATGGGCGTTCTCGGTCTGTGCCTGCAACTGTGCTTCCAGTCGTTCGATTTCGGAATCCGCATTTTCCATGGTCTGCAGTTCCGCCTTTGCCTGCTCTCTTGCTTCCAGTACTGCTTCTACCGTCGCGCCGTATTTTCGCTCCAATCGCTGTAAAAATGCCAGCCGATTTTCAATTTTATCCAAGAGCTGCTCCGGATTTTCAAATCCGCTGTCGGCGCTGCTGTGTACCGTTTCCGCAATATCCAGCAGTTCACACCGATAACTCTCCAGTTTTTCCAAATATGTCTGTGCCTTTGGAAAGGATGGGAGCATCTGCTTCAATGCCTGCTGTGCAATCTCCAGAAGATCGCACACAGAGGCGCCTTTCTCATTCACCGCAAGCGCGGCGTAAACCGTATGCGCTTGCCGTCTGATCTTCTCGCTGTTCTGAATCTTCCGGCAGGTCGCGTCCAAAAGCGCTTCTTCCCCTGCCTTGAGTTTTGCCGCATCAATTTCCGCGATCCGAAAGCGCAACATTTCCGCGCGATCGCTTTTTTCCGAAGAAATACGGCGCAGTCGTTCCAATTCGGATTTTGTTTTTTTCATCGCGTCATACGCGTTCTGATAGGTCTGCAAGGCGTCGTCCGCTTTTGCATACGCGTCAAGAAATCCGAGATGTTTCTGCGGCTGTAACAGCGCATAGCTGTCGTGTTGTCCATGAATATTGATCAGCAGTGTCCCGATCTCTTTTTGCAATGAAGTCGGAATTAAGCGTCCGCACAGGCGCGTCTGCGCCTTTCCGTCCGTATGCAGAGTCCGTTCCAAAAAGAGATTGCCGTCCTCGTCCGGTTCCACGCCAAGCTGTGCAAGCGCCTGCACGGTACGCGCATCCAACTCGGAAAAAATCGCGCTGACATAGGCAAAATCCTCCCCTGTCCGGATACAGTCTTTGGAAACTTTTTCTCCGAGCAAAAGATGCACCGCGTCTAAGATCATGGATTTTCCCGCGCCGGTTTCTCCGGTCAGCACCGTAAAGCCGTCAGATAATTCCAAGTCCAGCTTTTTCACAACCGCTAAATTTTCAATATGCAGTACCGCAAGCACCTTGCTTTGCCCCCTCTTTTCCGTAACTTTGCCGTTAGATCCCTTCTGCGATCAGTTGCGCTGTGTCATTGCCATCAGTCTGCGGCAAAACTCGCGCGCATCCTCTTGGGTACGCATCAGCAAAAAAACGGTATCGTCGCCTGCGATGGTTCCTACGATCTCTTGCAATTTCAGATCGTCCACTGCCGCCGCCGCCGCATTTGCCATACCGGAATAGGTCCGCAGCGCGACAAAATTTCCCGCAAAATCCACATGAACCAAGGTTTCCCGCAAAATACTCTGGTATTTTGCACCTGGTTTTGCGTTTTCCTGCGTTTGCGTCGCATAACGATAATGTCCCTCCGAGGTGGGGACCTTGGTCAATTTTAATTCCCGAATGTCACGGGAAACCGTTGCTTGCGTAACGTGATAACCCGCTTCCTCCAACCGCGTCAGAAGTCCTTCCTGTGTATCGACAGCCTGATCCCGAATAATTTCAATAATTTTACTTTGTCTGTTTTCTTTCAAACTCATATCCGTTCCTCGCTTTTCTGCAATCCATTCGTTTCGACTCCCGCCGCAGTCCGCCTGCATGGGAGCGCTTTGCCTGACGGCTTTATCTTCAAACGGCAATGCCGTTGGATCTTCGGCTCACTCCGTATCCCGCCGACGTTTCTGCCGCAATACGTCGCAGAAGTTTTCCGGTTTTACACTGAGGAACCGTGCCTGAAGCTCCGCACGACAGACACGAACCGTCTCTCCCGGCAAAACCTGTCCCACCAACACCCCGTCTACTGTCAAACGCAACGGAAAATTCCCATCCGCCAGATTCTCAAACTCCAGTACGCTGTCTTTGGCAAACACGATCGGTCTTGCCAAAGAGGAGATCGGGCAGATCGGCGTAAAGCAGATGCAGGACAACGCGGGATCAATCACCGAACCGCCGGCAGACAAGGAATATGCCGTGGAGCCGGTCGGCGTCGCAAGGATCACCCCATCCGCAAAATAACTTCCGATCGGGCGACCATCACAACAGGCTCCGATCTTCACAATCCGCGTCACCGTATCGTTGGAAATGACCGCATCATTGATGGCATAATAGGTCTTATCATGTGCCCGCACCTTCAGCATCATGCGCTTTTCCACCGTATAATCTCCGGTAAACAAGCGCTCCAGAAGCAAGATGTCCGCAGGCTCCAACTGTGCTAAATAGCCGACGCGCCCGACATTGACGCCGATGACGGGAATTTTTTTCTGCGCCGCATATTTGGCAGTATGCATCAAGGTTCCGTCCCCACCGAGCGCAACGGCAAAATCCCCCGCAATCTCCGCGCAGGCGCACGGATAGTGCGTATAGGTAGCGCCGTGTGCCTCTAACAGGCGCATGAGCGCAAAAGTCGGCTTCACCGCCGCCTCCCGTTTCGGATCGCTGATCACCGCAAAATGCATCTGCACACTTCCTTTCCACTTGCTGATACCGGATTCTTTCAACCCAAGGATGCAATCAAATTGCCGTCTGTCAAAAATCCTGCGTTGTTTGTTTTAAGGAGTTTCCTCCCTCTGCGAGAAAAGATCCGCGCATACAGGCGAAGTCGGATCCGGCGCGAAAATCGCAAGATATTCCACATTGCCGTCCCCGCCCGTAATGGGAGAAACCATCGTGCCAAGGCACCGAAGCCCGGCAGTTTCCGCGGCTTGCTGTACCGTTTTCACAGCCTGTAACCGCGTTTTTTCTTCCCGCACCACGCCGGTCTTGGACAACGCCTTACGTCCCGCTTCAAACTGCGGTTTAATCAGGCAGATATATCTTCCGTCCGGCGATAAAATCCGGCAGACTGCCGGAAAAATTGCAGTCTGCGAGATAAAGGACAGGTCCGCCGTAACCAGCGGGCACCGCCCGCCGAGCATTGGTGCGGTCAGCGTGCGGGCATTGGTCTGCTCCATCACGCAGACGCGCGGATCGCTACGCAAAGACGGATGCAGTTGATCGGTTCCGCAATCCACCGCGTAAACGCGCGCGGCGCCCCGCTGTAACAGACAGTCGGTAAAACCGCCGGTAGAGGAACCGAGATCGCAGACACGAAGTCCCGCAACCGATACCGCAAACGTATCCAAAGCAGCCTCCAGCTTACATCCGCCCCGACTGACATATCGCACCGGATCTTTTTCCACCTCTAAAGTCGCTGCCTGCGCTTCTGTCAGTTCATACGCGCACTTGCGTACCCATTTTCCGTCGAGCTTCACGCATCCGGCTTCAATCATCCGCTGCGCCTTGGTGCGGCTGTCCGCATAGCCGTGTTCGGTCAGATAACGATCCAAACGCATGGTTATTTGTTTCGGTTCAGAAGTTCTTTGGCAAGCTCCGTCAAGAATTCCGAACCGGGATAGAATTCAATCGCACGGCAGGCGGTCCTCGTTTCGGCAGCGGCAAATGTGCGCGCCTCGCCCGGCGTCATATACCGCAAAAACGTTGTTTTGCCCGTATCCAGATGCGTTTGTTTTCCCATCGTTTTCTCATTGCCTTCCACATCCAGTACATCGTCAATCGCCTGGAATGCCACTCCCAGATGCTCCGCATACTCCGCGGCGGCATCCAGTTTTGCACGGTCGGACGAATACCCTGCCGCACAGCACCCCAGCTGACAGGAGGCTTTTAACAGCGCGCCGGTTTTCATCCGATCCATCTGTTTGATCGTTTCTAAATCATGAAGATTGCGTTCTCCGTTCAAATCCAACTGCTGACCGCCGATCATCCCCGCCATACCCGCGCATTTTGCAAGAATCGCAATGGCGGCAAGGGTATCGGATTTCGGCGCGATGGACTTTTCCGCAAGCAATTCAAATGCGAAAGTGAGCAGAGCGTCGCCTGCCAGAAGCGCCGTAGCCTCCCCATAAACTTTATGATTGGAAGGTTTTCCGCGCCGCAGATCGTCATCGTCCATGCAGGGAAGATCGTCGTGAATCAACGAATAGGTATGCACACATTCCACCGCGCATGCAAACGGGATTGCCATTGCGTCGCTTCCGCCGAACATCCGGCAGAATTCCATTACCAGTGCCGGACGAATGCGTTTACCGCCCGCATAAGTGCTGTATTTGACCGCCTCATACAAAGGGCTGACCACGGAGGTGCGTACATCCAGATAGCCATGCAGTGCCGCTTCTACGGTATTGGCATGCTCATTCAGTCTTTGTGAAATCTTGTTCACTGTAATTCCCGTCCTCTCCCGTTTCCAGAATCTTTACGCGCTGTTGTGCGCTGTCTAATTTCTGATTACACAGCTTGACAAGCCGCACCCCTTCTTCATACATGGCAAGGGAATCGTCCAGCGGTGCGTTTCCGCTCTCCAAAGACTGCAAAATCTGCTGTAACCGCGCGAGCGCTTCTTCAAACGTCAGTTCTTTTCCGGTCTGTTGTGTATTTTGTTCCATCTTCTACTCCTTTCGCGCCTGTATGCTGTCCACGGTCGCGTGTACGGTGCCATCGGACAACCGAAGCGACACTGCCTCTCCGGTTTTCACCTGCCGGATACTTTTCAATAAAGTTTGGGAAGCGTCAAACACAGCGGCGTAACCGCGGGAAATGACCGCCATGGGATTCAGCGCTTCCAATTTTGCCGTATAAGCGGCGAACACGGTCTGCTTTTCTCCGAGCCTTAAGCGCATGGTGTGGTCAAGCTGTCTTGCCAGTCCGAACACCTCGGTGCGTTTTTCGTCCAGATAGCGGGTGGGGGAAGCCAGCGCGGGACTTTTCGCACACTGCTCCACTCTTTGTCTTAAAATGGTGATCTGACTGTTTAAATATTGCAGAAACCGTGCGGTGATATTCAAAAATTTCTGTTCCAGTTCCGCAGTCTGCGGAACGGCGATCTCTGCCGCCGCAGAAGGCGTCGGCGCACGCCGATCCGCTACAAAATCACAAATGGTAAAATCCGTTTCATGACCGACCGCGGAAATGACCGGCACTCTGGACGCATAGACAGCGCGGGCAAGGGATTCTTCATTGAATGCCCACAAGTCTTCCATGGAACCGCCGCCGCGTCCGAGGATAATCACATCCACCGGCACTTTCGTATTGAAGCACCGCAGTCCCTCGATCAGTTGCGGCGCGGCGCCGTCCCCCTGCACCAACGCAGGATACAGGATCAACTCCGCATACGGGAACCGCCTGCCCGTGACATGAATCATATCTCTTATGGCGGCACCGGTCGGCGAGGGGATAATGCCGATACGGCGCGGAATTTTCGGAAGCGGTTTCTTGTGTGCCGGATCAAACAATCCCTCCGCCGCAAGCCGTTTCTTCAACTGTTCAAACGCGATATACAGCGCACCCACACCGTCCGGTTCCATTTCTTCGGCATAAAACTGGTACTGTCCTTCTTTCGGATAGCACGCGATTCTGCCGCGCGCGAGGATCTTCATTCCGTCCTCCGGCACAAACTTCAGCTTGGATGCGCTGGAGCGGAACATGATCGCACGGATCAAGCCGCCTTCGTCTTTCAAAGAAAAGTAAAAGTGTCCGGTGCGGTGATTGGTGAAATTGGAGATCTCTCCGCGCAAGTACACATTGGAAAGCGACGGCGCAGTTTCAATCAGCTTCTTCACCAGTTCATTCACCTGAGAAACCGTATAAATCTGTCGGTTTTCCGTATCCATTCCGTCGCTCCTTTCCCAATCTTTCTCCTCTGAAATTTCAAATCAGCCGTTTGCCTGTGCCGCCTCCCGGCAAAGCAAAGCAATCCCGGCGGCATTATCCGCAGAAAAAGCCGGTGCGGCAAAATAGGTATCCGGCATCTTGCGCAGATACGCCTGTATCAATCCGTTGCTCATCACGCCGCCTGCATATAACACCGGCAAATTGCCGTAGATAGCTCTTGCGTTTTTCGTCATGGTGGCAAGGGTATACATCAAAAAATGCAAGGTGTACCGCGCAACTACCGCATGCGGCACTCCCGTTGCAAGCAGTTTCTGCGCCTGATTTTCTAATCCCGACAAATGACAGTCGCAATCTTTGACGCAAATTTTGCAATACGGCACGCTTGCCGCATCTGCTTCCTTGGCAAGCGCCTCCAGCGCCATCCCGCACGGGAAGCGCAATCCGAGCAATTTCCCAATGCGATCCACTGCCTGTCCCGCATGCAGGTCCGCACTTTTGCCGATCTGCGTGACGGTTTGTTTGTCGCAAAGCAAAAGATCGGTCGTCCCGCCGGATACATGGAATGCCAGCATCGGTGCGGCAAGAAGCGGCAGACATCCGGCAGAATAAGCCGCCGCCATCAAGTGTCCGCGTTGATGGGAAAACCGGTATACCGGGATACCAAGCAATGCGCCGACGGCGCGTCCGACCATTTCTCCGGTCAAAAAGCAAGGCATATAAGAACCCTCGCTGTCGCGTGGCGCACCGGAATAGCCGAGCGCGCAGATGTTTCTTGCACCGAGTTTTTCAAAAATCAGCGGCAGATTTTTCACATGTGCAAATACCGCGTCGCTCTGCCGCAGTCCCACCGCATCCTCCGCAACCGCAAGCGGCAATTTGAGATTTTCCAAGATCCCGTTTTCGTCCGCCAGTGCAAGGGAGGTGGTGTAGTTACTGGTATCAATCCCAAGATAGAGACTCATGACGGCAAATGCAGATTTTCCGCACGGCCTGCGGCATTCAGCACGCCGTTGATAAAGGCGGGCGCTTTCTCGTCATCGTATTTCTTGGCAAGTTCGACCGCCTCGTTTACCGCAATGGCAAACGGTACATCGTCGCAGTACAGCATTTCATACATTGCCAGACGCATGATGGCAAGCGATACAGGCGGCATCCGCTTGAGCGTCCAGCCCTTCGCACTTGCCAGAATTTTCTCATCCAGTTCCGGCATCTTTTCGCAGGTACCGAAAAAGACGGTCCGTACATAGGGATCATCCTCAAATCCGAGCTCCCGCTGTGCGTTTGCGTATAAATCCATCAGCGGCTCGTCCATTTGAAACTGTGCGGCATAAATCAATCCGAACGCTGTCTCTCGCGCTTGTCTTCTGTGCATAATTTCCCCATTTCCGCGCCGCCTTCCGGCTTTTTGCCTGCCAAAATGCCAGCCGCGCATAAAAATACATATTCAAGATCTATTTCTTATTTATTATACATGAACCCCCCCCGAATTGTCAACTGCTTCGGGCATTCTTTTCCGCAGAAATACAACTTTTTTTCCAAAGAAACGCGACTTTGCCGTTTTTTACGGGCGGCGGTTATGATTTTTGAAAAAGCGGAGATACTAACACCGATTGATTGGAGAGGAAGTGCGGCAGTTTTGTGCGGATTTGCAGGATTTACCGGACAGATTATACGGCGGGAGGAGATTCTCTCTGCCATGCGGGACAAAATCAAATACCGGGGACCGGACAGCGTAGGTTCCTATTTTGACGAGCAGGTTGCGCTTGGGTTCCGGCGGCTCTCCATTGTAGATCTCTCGCAAAAAGGAGATCAGCCGATGCAGAATGAGGACGGCTCGGTCGTCTGTATGGCAAACGGAGAGATCTACAATCATCAGGCACTACGCGCAGCATTATGCCAAGCGGGACACCGGTTCCGCAGTCAGTGCGACACGGAGGTTCTGCTGCACGGGTATGAGGAATATGGAGCGGATCTGCCGCGCCGTCTGCGGGGCATGTTTGCCTTCTGTATCTGGGACAAGAAGCGCCAACAGCTTTTCTTTGCGCGTGATCCGTTTGGCATCAAGCCGCTTTTTTATACACAGCTTCCGGACGGTAATCTGTTATTTGCTTCGGAAATCAAATGCTTTTTTTCACATCCGCAATTTGAGAAAAAGCTGAATCCCGCGGCAATCCTGCCGTATCTGTCCCTGCAATATGCCGTACCGGAAGCGCCGTTCTTTGCACGGGTGCAGGAGCTTGCACCCGGTCACACGCTGACCTACCGCTACGGAATTTTGACAGATACCGCTTATCACACCTTCGCACCGTTTGCCAAACAGACAGGAAGCGACTGCCCCGATCTGCTCCATTGCATCGAAGATTCCGTACACTTGCACCGGCAAGCGGACGTTGCAGTGGGCGCGTTCCTCTCCGGCGGAGTGGATTCGGGCTTACTCTGTGCGCTTCTACGTCCGGAAAAGACCTTCTCTGTCGGTTTTTTGGACACAGAAAGCCATGGTCAGGCGCCGACCGGTAAATTCGATGAAACACCGCTTGCGCAGACGCTTGCCGACGCCTTTGGATTTTCCCACACTTCCCGCACGCTTGACACACAGGCATGCATGGATGCGCTCCCCAAAATTCAGTATCACATGGAAGAACCTTATGCCAATCCATCGGTTCTGCCACTGTGGTTCCTATGCCAAGAAGCCGCAAAGCAAGTTAAGGTCGTCTTATCGGGAGAGGGAGCGGATGAACTGTTCGGCGGATATGAAACTTATGCAGATTCTGTGGCTGTGCAAAGGTGGAAGCGTCTGCCCGCCTGGATGCGGCGGGGCGCCTCCGACCTTGTGTGCCATCTTCCCTATTTTCCCGGACACGACGGGATTCTACGCGCGGACGGACGTCCCGAACGGCATTTCTTGGGGCAGGCAGAGATTTTTTCCGCCAAAGAAGCGCGCGCATTTCTGCGTCCCGCCTACCGCGATTATCCGGATGCTTGGGAGTATACCGGCAAAGTGGCGCAGACCATCCCGGACGCCGATGAAGTTTCCTATAAACAGCAGCTAGATCTGCGGCGTTTTTTGCCGTTAGACATCCTGCGCAAAGCTGACCGTATGAGCATGGCGGCTTCCCTGGAACTGCGCGTGCCGTATCTGGATACGGAGGTACTTGCGCTCGCCCTGTCCTTACCTGTTTCCGAAAGAGTCCGCGGAACGTGTGGCAAAGTGGCTTTGCGCCGTGCCGCCGAAACCGTTTTGCCGCACGTTGTGGCAGAACGGAAGAAAAAAGGATTTCCTGTTCCCATCCGGTATTGGTTTTTACAACCGCAATTTGCCAAAATGTTACGCACGGCGTTTCAGACAGACGCGGCAGCGCAGTATTTTGATCCAGATCGCCTTTGTGCCCTGCTCGACGCACACACTGCGGGAAAAGGGAACTACGGGCGGAAGCTGTTTACCGTTTACACGTTTCTCGTCTGGCACCATTTGTTTTTGGAAGGAGACATCGCTTTATGACCTCCGTACTACCGCCGATCTTACTCGGCGCGGACTTAAACTGTTATCACATGGCGCGCGCTTTTTATGAAGCATACGGCGTTTGCGCCACCGTCATCGGGCAGCGTGCGCTTCCTATTACCGCCACCGCACATTGCCTGCACTTTCACGCGGTGCCGGATCTTGCGGACGAATCTTTCACCGTCTCGCTCTTACAGAAGATTGCAAACGCGCAGCCTCCCGCGCCGAAGCGTCTGGTCATTGGCTGTACGGACGCTTATGTGCAGACGCTTGCCCGCCACAGGGCGGAGCTTGCGCCGGATTATCTGCTTCCTTATGCGGATGCCAATCTGCTGGAACGTCTGACGGACAAAGCCTCGTTCGCCGCACTGTGCCGCGCCTATGATCTGCCGCATCCGCAGAGTCTCTTTTTTCACTTCGGGCAGCCGCTTCCCACGCCTCCTTTTCCTTATCCGCTGATTCTGAAACCCGCCGACAGCGCGGCTTATTTTGCGCACCCGTTTGCTGGCATGCGCAAGGTTTATCTCATCCGCTCGGAAGCGGCGCTCCGGCAGACGCTTGACCGGATCTTTGCCGCAGGTTATTCCAAATCCATGATCTTGCAACAGTATTTGCCCGGCGGAGACGATGCTTCCTATGTATTCACCACCTATTCCGACCGAACCGGAAAGGTTGCCGCCGCTTGTTTTGGGCAGGTGCTTTTGGAAGAACACACCCCGCGCGGCACAGGCAATCCCGTGGCGATTCTCACCCGTCCGACACCGCCGTTTCTGTACGACCGCGTCGTGACACTGCTCAACACCTATGGGTATCGGGGCTTTGCCAACTTTGATCTGCGCTATGACGCGCAAAAGAAAACGTATTATGTGCTGGAGCTTAATGCGCGGCAGGGACGAAGCAATTACTATTTGTGCGCCGCGGGCTTGAATCCTGCGCGGCTGCTGGCGGAAGATCTGATTTTTCTGCAAAAACTGCCGAAGCGATCTCCGAAGATCGGCGTATACTGGCGGTGCGTGCCGGATCGAGCGGTTTTTCGCCATCTGCCCAAAGCGACCGTCCGGCAGTTAAAATGTGCCAAACGCGCAGGACTTGCCGCAAATTCGTTCGACGCGCCGTATGATCTGCGGCATAATCTGCGGCGGCGGTTCTACCTGTTTTTGCACAAAGTCCGCTATCTGCAAAAATACCGCCGACACGCGGATACGGAGGTGGCGCGCTTTGCCGAACAGACTTAACATTCCGCGTCCCATTGTCGGGATCTTAGGCGGTTTAGGTCCTGCTGCCGGCATCCGGTTTGCCGCGCTGTTGACCGAACAGACCGACGCGACGCACGATCAGGCGCATCTCAATTTCTTACTTTCCAGCTTTGCCTGTACCCCCGACCGCAGTGCCTATCTCTGTCGCCTCGCAAAATCCGCCGTTTCCCCCGACGCAGATGATCCTTATCCGTACCTGTTACACGGCGCGCATGCCCTGCTCCGCGCCGGTGCGCGGCTTCTTGTCATCCCCTGCAACACCGCCCATGCGTTTTATCCCGCGCTCTGTCGGGATCTTCCGGTACCGATTTTACACATCGTACAGGAAAACGCCGCATTTTTACAGGCAAACGGCATCCGATCTGTCGGTGTCCTTGCGACACGCGGAACCGTCGCAAGCAAAAGCTATCAAACAACGCTCGCCGCGCTTGGCATCCGCTGTATACTCCCCAATCCCGCCGCACAGATCCAGGTGGACAAGCTGATCGCGGCGGCAAAAGCCGGCGTTTTCCCCTCCCGAAACGCGCTTGCCGCGTTGTGCGTTCCGCTGTGGCAAAAAGGTGCGCAAACGGTACTGCTTGCCTGCACGGAGCTTTCGCTTGGCGCGTCGCTTCCGGGAACGCTGGACACCATGCGTCCGCTTGCGCTCCGTACCATCCTTGCCGCAGGGAAACCCGTCAAAAACGACGCGTGGCGCAAGACCTTTTTGCATACCGTTCCATTCTGTGCAGAGGGGACGGATGGCTCCAAAGAAATCTCCTAAATTCATTCACAGGAAAGGAATCCGATCTCATGGTAGGTCTTCCCGCTCTTTTGGCGCGTTATCAACCGGCTTTGCCCTTGCCGGCACTGCCGGTAACGGACGTATGCCAAAATTCCGCTCAGGCAATGCCGGGCGTTGCGTTTTTTTGCCTGCGCGGCAGTCATACAGACGGGCATCGCTACGCCGCCGACGCCTATGCGCGCGGCGCACGTATCTTTTTTACGGAAGAACGTCTGCCGCTTCCCGCGGACGCATGGCAATGGGTGCTTCCCGACACCCGCCGCGCCTACGCGCTCGCCTGCGCCGCTTTTTTCGGCAATCCGGCAGACACGATGACGCTCATCGGCATTACGGGCACCAAGGGAAAAACCACAACTGCCGCATATCTGCACGCGATTTTGCAACAGGGCGGGATCTCCGCCGGTTTAATCGGTACGGCAGGCATGAAGATCGGGGATCTGGCACTGCCGCCCGCAGAAAATACCACGCCGGACAGCCGGATTCTGCACGCACACCTTGCCAAAATGCGCAAAGTCGGCATTTCTGTTGCGGTTTTAGAGGTTTCCTCCCAGGCAGTCTGGCAAAGCCGCGTAGCAGGGCTCCGCTTTGACCGTGCCATTTTTACCAATCTGTCCTACGATCATATCGGGGAACGGGAGCATCCGGACTTCGCGCATTACAAAGCATGCAAAAAATCCGTATTTTCCGTTTGCCGGCTCGGTTTTCTCAACCGTGCGGACGCCGCTGCAAAAGAATTTGCGGCGGTCTGCCCCGCCTACCGTACCTACGCGGTAGCGGAAGACGCGGATTATACGGCGGATCATCTGCGCCCATTCTCCGCGCCATCCTGTCTCGGCATCACCTTTACCGCGAAGGAGCGTGCGGGAGTCCGCGCACCGGGTAGCGCAGAAAGCACACAGGAAATCTTGCTGCAAAACGGCGGTGCACACAACGTACAGAATGCGCTTGCGGCAATTGCCTGTGCGCGGGATCTCGGCATCGGATGGGAGACAATTGCCCATGCGCTTGAAACGGTGACCGTTTGCGGACGCGGCGAGGTCACAGACGTAGACGGGGTACGGGTAATCATTGATTACGCACACAACGCGGCAGCTTTGGAAGCGATCCTGCACACCCTGCGCGCCTACCGCCCGCAACGGCTATTCTGCCTGTTCGGTTCGGTCGGAGAACGTACAAAATGCCGACGTTACGCCATGGGCGCAGTGGCGGCAATGGGCGCGGATTACTGCATTCTGACTTCCGACGATCCCGGTACGGAAGCCCCGGAGGAAATTCTGCGCGAAATTGCCTCCGCTTTTGAAGAACGTCCCAAAGCCTGTCCGTTTCAGATCATTCCGGACCGTGCGACTGCAATCCGCACGGTCATGGAAATGGCACGTCCGGGAGATTTTGTGTTGCTTGCCGGAAAAGGACATGAGAAAACCCAGCATATCGGAGAGCGACACATTCCGTTTTGCGAACGGGAACTGGTGCTATCCTTTGCGAAAAGCACCCCCTCTTGACTTTTCCCATGGAATTTGCTATAATGAACGCAAAGATCCCTTTCCGGGATCAGCCGATCGAACGGCAAGTTCGCAAAGTATCCGGAGGATTTCCCTATGAAAACCGTACTCATCACAGGCGCTTCGCGCGGCATCGGCGCGGCTTGCGCACGCGCTTTTTCCAAAGCAAACTATCGGGTGCTTTTGAATTATCTGCACAGTCGCGACGCGGCGTTTGCCCTGGCAGAGGAACTGAACCGCGCGGGCGGCGAAGCGATTCCCATGCACGGCGATGTTTCGGTAGCACAGGACGTGGAAGCGATGTTTTCAGCGGGATTTTCCCCGCAGGTTCTGGTCAATAACGCGGGAATTGCCTGGCAGGGAGATTTGCAGACCATGCCGGAAGAAGCGTTTGACAAGGTGATGGCGATCAATCTGAAATCCGCGTTTCTTTGCTCCCGTGCGGCACTGCGCACTATGCTTGCACGGCACGAAGGATGCATTCTCAACATTTCCTCGGTGTTCGGCGTTGTGGGCGGCGCACAGGAAGCCGCATATTCCGCCGCCAAAGCCGGCATGATCGGACTGACGCGCGCACTTGCGAAAGAAGTCGGTCCCAACGGCGTTCGCGTCAACTGCGTCGCGCCGGGTGTGATTGATACCGATATGAACGCCATGCATGACCAAACCACCCTGCAAACGCTTGCCGACCGCACACCGCTCGGCAGACTCGGCACACCGGAAGAAGTGGCAGACGCCGTTCTGTTTCTGGCACAGCATCCGTTCATCACCGGAGAAGTTCTGCACGTCGGCGGCGGATTTGCCTTATAAAAATTTATAAAAGAATTCAGATACCAAGGGGGTACGGCACGCCGTACCCCCTTGCATTGTTTGAAAAACGGAAGCGCACAAACTGCTTCGCTTTCCCCGCTCTGTACATGATTTTCCGAAAAAATGCATATACTACCGGAAAGGCGGTGAGCGAATGCGTTTTGTTCGGGAAGAAACCTACAAAAAAGTAGTGTGGTACACCCTATTTGGGCTTTGCATCCTCGGATGCGGATACTTATTCTGTAAAATCCTGTTCCGCATATTGCTCCCGTTTTTTCTTGCATGGATCACGGCTTTCTGCGTACAGCCGGCTGTTCGGCTGTTGCACCGGCGCACCCGACTTCCCAAAAAACTGCTCGGCTGCATCTTTGCCTTGGCAGTGTTGTTTGCACTCGGTACGGTCTGCGCATTGTGCATACGCCGCATCTGGTTGGAACTTTCCCAGCTCTGCGCCTATCTTGCCGTACACGGTATGGAATTTGCCAATACCGTTGCCCACCACATCCTGACATTGCAAAAGCATCTGCCGATTCTGAAATTTTTCGGTGAACCGGATGCGCAGGCGGTGCAGACTTTCTGTGAAGCGCGGCTGTCAGAATTTCTTTCCGCCGCCGTAAACCGTCTGCCGTCGCTTGTAACCTTTTTCGGCAAAATGATTCCCGAAGCGCTGTTGTTTACCGCAGTGCTCATCATGGCGGTTTTTTGTTTCTGCGCGGATTTTTCCAACTTCAATGCTTCCTTACTCCGCCATGTACCGGAAACGTTCCGTCTGAAACTGCACAAAATCAAACGGCATTTCGTACGATGCTTCTGTCATGTGGCAAAAGCCTATCTGATTTTATTCGTCATCACCTTCGCACAATTATGGATCGGCTTTCTGATCCTGCGCCTGCCCTACGCGCTCACCCTCGCGCTCGTCACCGCGTTTTTAGACATCTTACCCGTACTCGGCGTGGGAACCGTCTTAGTTCCGTTCGCACTCTGGATGCTGTTCACCGGACGCGTCGCGACCGCAATCGGACTCTTGATTCTGTATCTTGTCATTACCCTGCTCCGGCAGATCTTGGAACCGAAGATCGTAGGAAGCAGTATCGGGCTTTCTGCCATCGCCACCTTGATCGCCATGTACGCCGGGTATCGGGCAGTCGGCGTCGGCGGTATGATTTTAGCGCCGGTTCTGGTGATGCTTGCAAAGGAAGTGTTTGCCGCGCTCACAGATGTCGATTCCCCCTCCGAAGATTCTCCCAAATCACAACCACAGAATCCGCATTGAATGCTATGCACATATCCGGCGTTGCGGTTTACCGGCAAGGAAGGTGCAAAAAATTTGCACTTTGTTCATACCTTTTACCGAAAAATGCTATATAATAAATAGGAAATTTTTAACCGTAGCATGCGAAGGAAGGAGGAACGGTCCATGGCACTCAGTCGTCCGATTCAGGATTTCACCCGTTATCTGCAAATCATCCGCAACCGATCTATGCGCACCATTGAAGAATATGAACTGGATTTGATCTTGTTTTTCCGCTATCTGCTTGCCTTGAAAAACCAAATTCCTTTCCAGAGCGAAAATTTTGATAAGCAGGACATTTCTGCCGTGGATTACGATTATCTGCGCAATTCCGTCGGCACAAATGAAATTTACGGATTTCTTTCCTATGTTTCCACCGAACGGCACAACAAAGCACGTTCGCTTGCGCATAAACTCTCCGCACTCAAATCCTTTTACCGGTATCAAACCGTAACCGCCAAAAATCTGCCGGAAAATCCGGCGAAGGACATTGAAATGCCCTCTGTCCGTCCGGGATTGCCGAAGTTTTTGAGTTTGGACGAAAGTCTGCATTTACTGGACACCATCGACGCAGACGAAGAATCTCCCACGCGTACCCGCGATTACACCATCGTCACGCTGTTTTTAAACTGCGGCATGCGGTTAAATGAATTGGTCGGACTGAATCTGACCGATCTCGATCCGGCGCTACGCTCTATGCGGGTAGTCGGAAAAGGCAGCAAGGAACGCGTCATCTATCTTAACGACGCTTGCAAAAGCGTTTTGCAAGCCTACCTGCCGACGCGCGCGGATAATGGCACACCGATTGAACCGAACGCCCTGTTTTTAAGCAGTCGCCGTACCCGGATCAGCCCCAAAACCGTGCAGTGGATGGTAGGAAAATATCTGCGGTTGGCAGGCTTCGGAAACCGGCATCTCTCCACGCACAAGCTCCGGCATACAGCGGCAACCCTGATGTATCAGTCCGGCGAGGTGGACGTGCGGGTGCTCAAGGATATTTTGGGGCACGAACAGCTAAACACTACGCAGATCTACACGCATGTCAGCGATGAGGGAATGGAACGCGCCATGCAGAAAAATCCACTTGCCGCAAAACGCCGCGGCAAAGGCGTTCGCAAAGCAATCTCCCAAGCGGAACCGGATGAACCGGACGAGAACCCCCCGCCGATCAGACGGATCGGCGGCACCAAATCCCACGCTTGATTTTCCTTTTGCAAATCAAAGCGGAAGCAAAGAAAAAATTTTTCTTTGCTTCCGCTTTTTTCTTCGGGTATCTTCAGAAATTCTGCACACACTCAGGAGGAAAGGAGTGAATTTGCATTGCAAACTCTTACCATTTTATCGGGTTTTCACAAACCGTTACGCAATCTGCTGCTTTTGCTTCTCTGCGGACTGCTGCTCTGCTCTGTTCCCGCCACAGCTGCATCCCGTACTTCGCACGGATGGTACTGTATGCGAAACAAGGAACACAAACAGCCGGCTCTGGAGCCGCAATTCCGGTTTATTGAGCAATCCGGCGGCTATTATATCGATCATCGGGCAGACGACGCACATAAGGTGCTGTATCTGACCTTTGACGCGGGCTATGAAAACGGGAATGTGGAAAAAATTCTCGACACTTTAAAAGCGCATCGCGCGCCGGGCGCGTTTTTCATTTTGGACAATCTGATCCGGCAAAATACGGATCTTGTCAAGCGAATGGCAGCGGAAGGGCACACTGTCTGCAACCATACGGCAAAGCATAAGGATATGACAAAATTTACGGACAAAGCCGCTTTTGCCAAAGAACTGACCGCTTTGGAGGAAATCTACACGGAGTACACCGGCAATTCCATGGCGAAGTATTACCGCCCGCCGGAAGGAAAATTCAGCGAAGAAAACCTACAATTTGCAAACGAACTGGGGTACAAAACAATTTTCTGGAGCTTTGCTTACGCGGATTGGGACAACGATAAACAGCCGGATCCCGCCGCTTCTTTGGAAAAGCTGAAATTGCATCTGCATCCGGGTGAGGTTCTGCTTTTGCATCCGACCTCCGCCACAAATGCGGCAATTCTGGACGCGTTTCTGACCTATGCGGAGCAGGAGGGGTACCGATTCGGTACGCTTGCGGAATTATGCGCTTAAGATTCCGATGCGGCGCACTGTTGCTTTCTGTTTTGCTGTTGTGCCTGCCGGTATGCGCCATTCCGGCTTATGCGGCATACCCGAACGTCTATTCCTGCTGTCGATGCGCAAAAAAGCAGATCGCGCTCACATTTGACGACGGACCGCATAGATCCTACACAGCACAGATCTTGGATATTCTGAAACATTACAACATCCGCGCCACCTTCTTTGTGGTGGGAGAAAATGCAAAGACTTATCCGGAATTGGTAAAACGGGAGCTTGCGGAAGGACATGAGGTCGGCAATCACACATTCAGCCACCTGAAACTACAATGCGCACAATCCTCCTTATTACGCAGTGAAATGCTGGAGACGGAGGAGCTGATCTACAGCATCACGGGCAAACGGACTGTCCTGTTTCGTCCGCCGGAGGGCGTCTGCAGTAAAGAAACCGCCGCGCTCGCCGCGGAAATGAATTACAATGTCATTCTGTGGACCATCGACACCCGCGACTGGGCGCATACACCGGTCAAAACCATTGAGAACCAAGTGCTGACACAGGTAAAAAGCGGCGATATTATTTTGTTTCACGATTTCATCGGCAAAAATTCCCCCACTCCACAGGTCTTGCAGGATATTCTGCCCAAGCTACTTGCGGAAGGCTATCAGTTCGTTACCGTTTCGGAGCTGATCGCATCTGCCGGATAATCTGCCGTCGCACAAAGTCGAGCACGCACACCGATTCCGTTTCTTCGGAAAAGGATGTGCGTGTTTCCTCTGTTTTATGATTTTTTATGATTTTTGCGCAGCTTTCAGAATCCGTGCCAGCCGCCGCGCAATCTGATCGTGTCCGACCGCGTCCGGATGCACCACATCGCCGGTTAAATGCTCCACCGAGCCGAGCAGTCGTCTACCGTCGATATAATGCAGATTGGGCATTGCCAGCTTTTCCACAATCCGTTTGACCGCACGGCGGAACGCCGGCGCAAGCGGATTATGATGGAAGTCGTTATGGCTGTAAAACATATCGATACAATAAATGGGCTTTTGCGGATTGGCTTTCGCGATAGTTTCCACGAAATGCGCCGCAATGGTTTCAAATTCTTTCGCGGTGAAAAAGTCGATCATATTGATCCCCATTTCCAAAGTCGCCACATCCCACTGCACCGTATGCGCAAGATACTGCGCCGCGCAATCTTCCAGCCGCGCACTGCCGGAATAACCCTGATTCAGCGTATCCCACCCCAGAATCTCGCCCAAACGGAAGCAATAGTTGCTCTGCCTTGCCACGGCAAGGGAACCGTTTGTAATCGATGAGCCGTAGCACAAACACTTGCAAGCGGGCAATTCCTGCGGCTTCGGCGGGCGGCAGTCTCCCTCAATGCCGAGAATCCGCACCGGAACATTCGGCAAAAGTACCCGCATGACCTGCACGGAGAACGGGTAGGCGTCCGGGTTGGCTTCCGCCACCTCATCCATCATCTGCTTTTCAAATCCGGTCCGCTCTACAACCACTTCCGTCCCCTGCGCACAAAGATTCGGGCAACTCTTACGCCAGCCGGACTGAAAAGAACCGTCATACAACGCCACCGGTGCGCTTGCCCCCGCTTCCACATCCGCCGCAAGGTGTAGCACCACCTTTTCGCCGCTCTGGATCACAAACCGGATCTCACATCCGGCGGCAGTGCGGCTTCCGCCCGCCGCGCCCGGATTCAAAGACGCCTCCACTTCGGTCGGCATCCGGTGCAACAGTACGCCGCGTCCTTCTCCCTCCTCAGTAATCTGTGCGACATTATGTAATTCCACGTTCTGATAGATCATAATCTTCTGTATCCTCCGAAATCTGTTTCGTTTTGAAAAAAGCAGAGCTTTGAAAAAACGGTCACGGTTTTCGCCCCGCATGCATTGTAGCATAGCCGCCGTCTTTTTGCAAGGCTTTTTGGGGAAAAATTTGCGAAAATGTAAACTTTTCTGTTCTTCCCTTGTATTCTTCATAAAATCGCGTTAAACTAAAAGTATCCGGGTATTGGGACGGATCTTCGGAAAAGAAGATCCCACCATTTGTCTTTTATCTTTTACAAAGGAAAGGAATGCGGGAATATCAAAATGATGAAACAATTCTGGAAAGAATCTTCCGGTACCATCTTCAAGATGGTCATCAATCAGATCGGCATGATGGTATTCGGTCTGATCGTTTGCACCGCAACCATGAAAAACGACAACCTGATGCTGTGCGCCAGCATCTTTTCCGCGCTGTTCTATTTCATCCTGCTCTACATCACGACGTGGGATCTCGGTGCAAAGGATTCTATCCGCATTGAGGCGGGACGTTATCCGCGCAAGCCTTTTCGCGGAGTGGGGATGTCCCTTTGTGCCAACAGTCTCAATCTTCTGCTTGCGCTTTGCGCAAGCTTAGGAAAATTTCTTGCCGTCAACGGCACGAATCTGTCTTTTTTCACCACGCCCGCCAAGGTTATCGTCGAACAGCTCGGCAAATCCGGCGCTTATAACTTCTACGCAATCACATGGAATATCTCGTTGTTTTTAAATGCCATGTACACCGGCATCATTCAGCGGATTCTGCCGAACTGCCCGCTTGTGCTTTTTTTGACGGTTCTCCCCGCGCTTGCGGCGTCCGGACTTGGCTATTTTCTCGGCTCCTCCAATCGCCGTTTGTTCGGCTTTTTGCAAAAGAAACCGCAAGACGACTGAAAATCACCGCATAACCGCCCCCGTCATTTCATATAGTTTAACACCGATTGGACTATTTTGTAAACGGGGGATTTTTTATGCACATTCTGCACGCGAAAAAGCCATGTTCGCCGCGGCGGCAGGCAAAGCTCTACGCCATGCGTCTGGCGCTCGGCGCATTGCTTACAGCGTTTCTTTGCTATTCGGTTTTCTACGGATTTGAAAAATGGAGCGCGTTTTTGCGTCCGATCAAAACCAATACGGATGCAAACGCGGTAAAGATCATTCTGGACGCAGGGCATGGCGGCATGGACGGCGGCGCCGTCAGCGTGACCGGCACACTGGAAAAAGATCTGAACCTCTCGCTCACATTGCAGCTGGCAGATTTTCTGCGTGCCGCAGGCTTTGACGTCATTCTGACGCGGGACACGGACACCATGCTTTCCACCGCCGACGGCGGGAAACGGAAAATGCAGGATCTGCGCGCACGGCTGGACATTGCCAACGCCAATCCCGGCGCGATCTTCGTCAGTATTCACATGAATATTTTTTCTATGGAAAAATACGCGGGGTTACAGGTCTATTATTCCCAGAACCAACCGGAAAGCAAACGCCTTGCCGACACGGTGCAGAATTTTACAAAACTCCATCTGCAACCGGAAAACGATCGGCTGACCAAACCCGCAACCTCCTCCATTTTTTTAATGGATCGGATGCAAAGCACCGGCGTGCTTGTGGAATGCGGCTTTCTGTCCAATCAGGCGGAAGCGGAAAAACTGGACACGCCAGCCTATCGCAAGCAACTCGCCTTTTTACTCTCTGCCGCCATCACCGAATTCTGTAACACCGTTCCCACGGGAAACGGGATCTGACTTTCCCAAAATCGAAAAGAACAGGATGTGTCCATTTGAAAAGTAAAGTCGTATATGTCTGCTCTGCCTGCGGTTACCGCAGTGCGAAATGGTCAGGACGTTGCCCGTCCTGTGAAGAATGGAATACCATGGAGGAACAAATCGCACAGCCGGAGCTTCCAACCAAACAGCATCGGAATCTCGCTGTCTCCTCCGAAGGAGACGCCGTGCGCTTCTGCGAACTGGAATATCCGCATTATATCCGCAGTGCGACCGGCTCGGCAGAATTTGACCGGGTACTCGGCGGGGGATTGGTGCAGGGATCGGTCGTACTGCTCTGCGGCGAGCCGGGAATCGGCAAATCCACGCTGCTGATGCAGATCTGCGGGGTACTCAGCCAAAACCGGAAGGTGCTCTATGTATCGGGGGAAGAATCGCGCGGACAGCTCAAGCTCCGTGCAGAGCGGCTCGGCATTACCGGAGAACAGTTATACTTACAGACGGAAACGGATATTGACCGGATTTTGGCGCAGACCGACCGGTTAAAGCCGGATATTGTAATTGTAGACTCCGTGCAGACCGTTTACAGCAATCAGATCGCCTCCGCGCCCGGTAGCATTACACAGGTGAAGGAAAGCGCGCTCAGCTTTATCCGCAAAGCAAAAGCGGATGGAATTTCGATGATTCTGGTCGGACACGTCAACAAGGAAGGCGGCATTGCCGGTCCGAAAGTTTTGGAGCATATGGTGGACGCGGTTCTGTGCTTTGAAGGGGAGCGACAGCACATCTACCGGATCATCCGCGCGACCAAAAACCGCTACGGCTCCACCAATGAGATCGGCGTCTTTGAAATGACGGACACGGGATTGCGGGAGGTCCCGAATCCGTCGGAGCTGATGCTGGCAGGCAGACCGAAAAATGTTTCCGGCAACTGCGCCGCATGCGTCATGGAAGGTTCCCGCCCGATGATCGCGGAGGTGCAGGCTTTGGTCTGCAAAACCGCGTTCCCCGCGCCGAAACGCACCGCGAATGGCGTGGATTACAACCGGCTGTATCTGTTGCTCGCAGTTTTGGAAAAGCGGCTGAATCTGCGTTTTTCCTTATTTGACGCTTATCTGAACGTAATCGGCGGATTACGGCTGGATGAACCTGCGGCAGATCTTTCCATCGCGCTGTCCTTGCTCTCATCCTTACGGGAAATTCCGATTCCCGACGATCTGATTGCCGTAGGGGAGATCGGACTTGCCGGCGAATGCCGGTCCGTCGGGAATCTGGAGCAACGGATCAAAGAAGCCGCCAGACTCGGATTTTCCGGAATTTTAGTTCCGAAGCGTTCCTTGGAGAAGCTGACGCTACACGTCAGCGGGATCGAAGTTTTACCGGTATACGGTATTTTTGACGCGGTGGAAAAAGCGGGACTGCAAAAGTGATTCCCACAAATAAATAAAAGGGGCTTTCGCCCCTTTTATTTATTTGAATAGTTCTACTATCTTTTTGTTCTTTGACGAAAGGAGTATGGCGTCAAGTATCTTCTGACACTTCACACCATCTTCCAAACTTGGCAGATAGGAACACGGTTTCCCATTTACCAAATTCACAAACATCTGCTCTTGCGTAATTCGAAACGACGAAGGCACCTCCACTGTGTGTAATCCGTTACAAACTCTGTCTACTTCGCCTATGCACACACCGAGCACATCCGGATTGTTTAAATCAAAAGAAATTACGCCTTCCGTCCCAAAAATATCATATTTTATCGTGTTAGCATGCCCCAGCGCACACCTTGTAATGACAAACGAAGCAGCCACATTTTCTCCGCTTTTTCTGTCACGGAGCTTCGCAATAAAATTACAATAGTCCTCCGTCTCCACATCTGCAAGTTCATCACAATCCAGTCTCATCCGTTGCTTCACGACAATATCAGACATAGCGCCGACACTCATGATATCCCCAACCAATAACTGTGCCATATCAATCAAATGAACGCCCAGATCCCCCAAAACACCTGTTCCGGCATATTTTTTAACAAATCTCCAATCAAGACGCCGTCCTTCCCAAAAGGCGCTTGCTTTCAGATACTCAACATTCATGCTGACAACACGACCAATGAATCCTTTGTCAAGAATATATTTTGCATATCTCACCGCCGGAAAAAACCTGTAAGAAAAGCTCATCATATTCGGCACTTTATTATCGCGAACCATGTTTTCTAGCCGCTTCGTATCTGCCGCACAAAGTGCAAGCGGCTTTTCAATCTGGATCGCCTTACCTTTCCCAACCGCATATTCTGCCATAGGAATATGCAACCAGTTCGGTGTGCAGATTTCCACAGCATCTACATCTTCGCAATCCACAAGATCCCGATAATCCGAAAAACAATGCGCTTGATCCACACCGCTCAACTTTGCTTTTGCTTGTAAGGCAACTTCATTCACATCACACAGTGCGGTAATCTTGCAATCCGAAACAGAAAGCAACTCCTTGATATGCTTGTGAGAGATCCCACCGCATCCTATAATTCCAATTCGAACCATGCACATTCACATCCTGATACTGTTAAGATTTTCATGTTTTCTTTCCGCGTCGCTTTTCCCGGCAAACTTGTCTGCAACCTTTTCAAGTGCTTCATAATGCCCAAGCGTCGGCTTTGTAATCGCACGGGGGGCTGCCCAATGTACCGCATTTTTTAGAATTCGTGTAATGTCATCACGGTAAAACGTCGGATACTCCTCGTGCCCGGGACGGAAATAAAATACTTTTCCCAAACCTCTGTTATAACAACAGCCGCTCCGGAAAACTTCTCCACCGGAAAACCAACTGATAAAAACAAGTTCATCGGGAGTGGGAATTTCAAAACGTTCGCCGTAGGTTTCCTCCTGCTCTATTTCGATATATTCCGGCAATCCCTCCGCGATTGGATGGGACGGTTCTATCACCCAAATACGCTCTTTTTCATCATTTTCACGCCATTTGGATCGACAAACTGTTCCCATAAGCTTTTTAAACGGTTTAGACAGATGCCCGGAATGCAAAACAATCAATCCCATTCCATCCAATACCCTACCCGCTACCTTTTCCGCAATTTCATCTGAAACCTTATCATGCGCGATGTGCGCCCACCAGATAAGGACATCCGTATCATTCAATACCTCATCTGTCAGTCCATGCGACGGCATTTCAAGGGTTGCCGTTCTGATTTGAAAGTCAGTCGTTTTGCCAAGCATCTCGGCAATCGCTCCATGTATTCCATTCGGATATACACTTTTGATTGGCTCATACTTTTCGTGAAGTCCTTCGTTCCAAATTGTAACTTTAACAGGCATATTCTCTCTCCTTTTCTGTGGTTGTTGTTATAACAATATCACAAACAGGATGCTTTTGCAATGCATTTATTGTGCAAAAAATTGTATTTTTTCACACTACACACTTGCAAAAATCATGAAAGCGACCTATAATATTACCTATAATAATAAATCAATACTATGCAGTAGGAAGGACTTCAAACGTATGTTTTTGGAACACTTGAATCAGGTAAATTTTGATATTAGGAAAATTTTCGCTATGAATCAGCATTGGACAGACGCGCAATGTTTTACAATGAGCCGTCCAAGACCGACAAACGCGCTGTTGTTTTTTAGCGGAAGCAGTGCTATTCTGACTCTGTCGGGGAGGAAAGAACCGATTCTGCTTGAGAACGGCAGTCTTTGTCTTCTTCGAAAAGGACAAACTTATACTTGGACTTTTTATAACAATTCAGACACCGCCATTTCCACGATGTTGTTTGAGTTTTTGCTTTATGATGAAAAGAACGAAAACATAGATTTGGATGACGATACAAAAATCATGGACAGCACCTATGCCGGCATCTGCCGACAGCTTTTTCATGAGTTGATCCTGGAATACTCCAGACCTCAACCAGCCTTTCCAAGAATAAAAGCCTCGGCATATTCCCTGCTTGCCGCTTGCGCCGATGTACTTCGCAGAAATTCGGTTGCGCAACAACGTTTTCATTGCATTTACAAAGGGATTCAATACTTGGAAGAAGATCCTGCGCAAGAAAAAAGCATGGAGGAAATTGCAAAAATGTGCGGCGTCAGCATCAATTACTTTGAACGGCTTTTTAAGGAAGCTTTTGGGATAACGCCAACGGTATATCGACTGAAAATGAAAATTCTCCGTGCAAAAAAAATGCTCGATGCAAATCTTTTCAGTATCGCACAAATTGCCGAAGAACTGAATTTCAGTGATGACGCCTATTTCTGTCGTTGCTTCAAAAAAGTCGTTGGGATAACACCAAATCAATACAGACAAAAAAACAAGTAAAAAAAAGTGACTCTCTTTCCAAACCAGATACAGTGACCGGAGTTTTTGATTTTTCCCATCTTTTCTTTGAAAAATGCTTGCAATTTAAGGCAAAATGTGTTATGATAGATGCGATTAGATATTTTTTGCTATTCTTTTATTGGAAAGGAATTTCACACATGATCAGCCATATGATTCTGGATCCGTTTTTACAAAAAGCATTGGAGGAGGACATCGGCACCGGCGACATCACCACCCTGTCCACCATTGAAGAACACCGGATTGCACACGGCAGGTACATTGCAAAGGGGAGCGGCATTCTGTGCGGCATAGAAGTCGCACAACGCGTGTTTGCTTTGCTGGATCCGACCATCGTGCTGACGCCGAATAAAAAAGACGGTGATTTTGTAGAAAAAGGAGAAATCATCGCCACTGTCACCGGTCCCGCAATCAACGTGCTGACCGGGGAACGGGTGGGACTGAATCTGATGCAACATCTCTCCGGCATTGCCACACGCACTGCGGAGGCGGTAAAAAGCGTTGCCGGATATCATGCGGTCATCGCAGATACGCGGAAAACCACGCCGGGCATGCGCGTGTTGGAAAAATACGCAGTCAAAGTCGGCGGCGGCTCCAATCATCGTTTCAATTTAGCGGACGGCGTTCTGATTAAAGACAACCATATCGCGGCGGCAGGCTCCATCACCGCGGCGGTGGAACGCGCACGCAAAGCCATCCCCCACACGCTGAAAATCGAGGTGGAAGTGGAAACCAAGGAGCAGCTGGAAGAAGCGCTTGCCGTAAAAGCCGATATTATCATGCTGGACAATATGAGTTGTGAAGCCATGGCGGAAGCAGTGAAGATCGTAAACGGCAGAGCCGTGACGGAAGCCTCCGGCAATATGGGGGAACGGAATCTCGCGGAAGTTGCCGCAACCGGCGTGGACATTATCTCCATCGGTGCGCTGACGCACACCGTCGTTCCGCTGGACATCAGTCTGAAATTCACCCTGCAATAAAAAGGGCGCGGATGATGTGTGAACCAAGTGTTTTCCCGTCTTTTGCGTTTTCCGTGCGGCACCATGCGGGAACTTACCCTGTATTTTTCGCAGACGCCGTTCTTTCGCAGATTGCCCCGCTTATATCCGCTCTTGGCGATTATGACCGGATCTTTCTTGTAACCGATTCCCATGTCGGCGCGCTTTATGCGGACACCGTGACACAGGCACTGCGTCTGCCCGCGCAGGCAGTGTATACATTCCCCGCAGGGGAAACGTCCAAAACGCTCGCTACCGTTACAGAAATGCTGTTCGCATTTCAAAAAGCCAGTCTCACCCGCCATTCACTGGTTCTTGCACTGGGCGGCGGGGTGTGCGGCGATCTGTGCGGATTTGCCACCGCGATCTATCTGCGCGGGATTGATTATGTACAGATACCGACTTCTCTGCTCGCCATGGTAGATGCCGCCATCGGCGGCAAAACCGGCGTGGATCTTCCCTTTGGAAAAAATCTGATCGGCGCATTTCATCAGCCGCGGGCAGTCATTGCCGATCCTGCGGTACTTGCCACATTGCCCGAACGGGAATTTCGCAGCGGCATGGCGGAAGTCATCAAAACCGCGTGCATCGCAGACGAGTCTTTCTTTACGGATATTTGCAACCATTCATTGCCGCCAGCCGATCTGATCCTGCGTTGCATGCAGATCAAAGCGCGTTTTGTAGAAGAAGATCCGAAAGAACACGGCAAACGGATCCTGCTCAACTTCGGACATACGTTCGGGCATGCTTTGGAAAGCGCGCAAGCATACTGTGGCTATACGCACGGCGAAGCCGTTAGCGTCGGAATGTTGCTTGCCGCCGAAACCGGCATTGCCTGCGGTGTGACGCCGCCTGCTGTTTCCCAAAGCATTCGTCAGGCACTCTTGTCCTATGGCTTGCCCGTCGCCATTCCGCTTTCCGCCGATGCGCTTCTTTCCTATATCGGCGCGGACAAAAAACGGGAGGGTTCCTTGATCCGGCTGGTTTTCTTAACCCGAATCGGGGAAGCCGTTGCCTATCCGGTTTCTCTTTGCGCGCTGTCCGGTCTGCTCCGCGCGAATCCGATGTTGCGACAAAACGAATAAATTTTGTGTGCATGCCACTGCGCTCTGCACACATTTGACCGATGATTTTCCTGTATTCAGAATAAAAAAGGAGTAGTTTTTCATGCGATCCGCTGTATTTTCTTCCGCTTGTCTTGTCGGTACGGTCTGCGCGCCTATGTCCAAAAGTCTGGTTCATCGCCGGATGCTTGCGGACGGACTGGCGCGCGCGCCCGTGTTTTCTCCCGGCAAGGACGCATGTGCGGATCTGCTCGCAACCGAGCAAGGCGTCATTGCGCTTACCCGCCTGCGCTTTTTCGACCGTTCGCAAATCAATATCCGATGCGGGGAAAGCGCAACCACGCTCCGGCTTTTACTCCCCGTCGCGGCGGCACTCGGTTTACCCGCACAATTTTCCGGACAGGGGAAACTGCCCGCGCGTCCGCTGTCTGCACTGTTGGAAGTCTTACAGCGCCATGACGTCACCTTTGACCGCACCTTTTTACCCATCCGGATCAGCGGAAAGCTGACACCCGGCGTATTTTCCTTACCGGGGAACATCTCCTCCCAGTTTATTTCCGGACTGTTGTTCGCCCTGCCGCTTTTGGAGGGCGACAGCAAAATCGGTCTGCAAACACCCTTGGAATCCGCACCGTATGTAGAAATGACGCGCAGCGTCCTGCATGCCTATGGCATTCACACCGAACGCACCAAAACCGGATATTTCATTCCCGGAAACCAAACTTACACCCCCAGCACAACGACCGCCGCGGCGGTAGAGGGCGATTATTCCCAAGCCGCCTATTTTGCGGTCGGCGGCGCGATTTCGGGAGATGTCCGGATTCTCGGACTTCGCCGCCCGTCCGTACAGGGCGACGCGGTGCTTCCCACCCTGTTAACCCGTTTCGGCGCGGACGCGGCGTTTGAAGCGGACGGCAGTCTGCATGTCAGAAAATCCGCACACCTTTGCGGATGCACCATAGATGTACGTGATATTCCAGATTTGGTACCGCCGCTTGCCGTACTTGCCGCCTATGCGGAGGGAACTACGCTGTTCACCGGTGCCGCGCGGTTACGCTATAAAGAATGCGACCGTCTGGACGCGCTGTATCAGATGCTCTGCGCCATCGGTGTACCATGCGAACAAAGTGCCGATACCCTGACCGTGCATGGCGTCACCCGTCCGCAGGGCGGTAAGGTCTGCACGATGGGCGACCATCGGATTGCAATGGCGGCGGCAATCGCCGCGCTGGGCGCAAAGGACGGCGTTGTGATCGACAACCCCTTCTGCGTGGCAAAATCTTACCCCGCGTTTTTCACAGATTATCAATCCTTGATGCAGTAAAATGCGGAATTCATTTCAAAAGTCTTACACAGGAAAGGATCAAATCCCTTTATGGAAAACCGTTATCTCTTTCAACATTCCATCAAAAATCTTCCGATAAGCCGTTACGACGCACTCATTATCGGCGGCGGCATCGCGGGACTGTTCGCGGCGTTGCATATGGATCCGTCCATGCACTGTGCCGTTGCCACAAAGCTGGCTTTGGATCAGAGCAACTCCGCTTTGGCACAGGGCGGGATCGCAAGCGTCATCACACCGGATGACAAACTGGAATGGCACATTCACGATACTTTAGTTGCCGGCGCGGGGCTTTGCGATGAAAATGCAGTCAAAACGCTTGTGACGGAAGGTCCGGAAACCATCCGGGAGCTGATCGCGCTTGGAGTTCCGTTTGATCGGGATGATACGGGTGAACTGTTAGTCACCCGCGAAGGCGGACACAACCACCGCCGGATCGTGCATTGCGGCGGGGACGCTACCGGCAGAGAGACTACCAAACAGCTTGCCGCCGTCGCCACAAAGCGGGAGAATCTGACGTTTCTCTACGACACCTATCTGATCGATCTGCTCACCGAAAACCATGCCGTATACGGCGCCATCGTATTGGAAGCGGGCGTACCGAAGGTGATCCTCTCTCCGAACATTCTGCTTTGCACCGGCGGTATCGGACAGATCTACCGCTATACCACCAACCCGCGCGGCGCCATCGGAGACGGCATGATCTGCGCAAAACGCGCCGGCGCAAAGCTGCGGGATATGGAAATGGTACAGTTCCATCCCACCACGCTGATTTCCCACAAAGACGCAGAACGGCTGTTTCTGATTTCCGAAGCCGTGCGCGGCGAGGGCGGCATTTTACGCAATCGTTTTGGGGAAGCGTTTATGCAGGGCAAGCACCCGCTTGCGGATCTGGCGCCGCGGGATATTGTCACCCGTGAAATTCTGAAAGAATTACAGCGCATTGGGGACGAAATGGTTTATTTGGACGTATCCTCCATGTCGGAAGCGTTCTTCTTAAAGCGTTTCCCCACCATTTCACATGAATGCCGTTCGCTCGGCATCCGCGTCCCGTTTGATCTGATCCCCGTCCGTCCGGCACAGCATTACCAAATGGGGGGGATTTACACAGACTTTGACGGGCGTACCGGTGTGGAGGGGCTTTATGCCTGCGGCGAAGCCGCTTCTACGGGCATTCACGGCGGAAACCGTCTTGCCAGCAACTCCATTCTAGAGTGTTTAGTATTCGGTCGTCGCGCGGCGCGCGACGTCATTGCCGCGCATCGTACTCTCCCTGCGCAGATCTTACTGCCAGAGCTTCCGGAGCAGACCGGCAAAACGCGGATTCCACCTGAGCAAATTGAATCCTACCGGATGGAGATCAAAAAGCTCATGTCCAAATATGCCGGCGCCATCCGCACCGTTGCAGGAATGGAAAGCGCATTGCTTCGCTTGGCGGAATTACGCAATCTGACCAAGAATATGGTATTGGAAACCCGGCAGGAATACGAATTATACAATATGATCGACGTGGCGCTGGAGGTGCTCAACGGCGCGCTTGCGCGCAAGGAAAGCGTCGGTGCGCACTATGTGGTCGGATAAACCGGAAATTTTGCGGAAAGCGCCTGCCAAGATCAATCTGTTTCTCTCCGTTTTGGCAAAGCGCCCGGACGGCTATCATGAAATTGATACGGTCTTTCAGAGCATTTCCCTTTATGATACCGTTCGGCTGTGTCCCCAACAAACCGGCATTCTCCTGTTCTGCTCGGACAGTTCGCTTCCCTCCGACAGCCGGAATCTGGCTTACCGCGCCGCAAGTGCTTACTTTGCGGAAGCGGGGAATACGGGCGGTGTACAGATTCATCTGACCAAACGCATTCCGTCCGGCGCGGGGCTTGGCGGCGGCAGTTCCGATGCCGCCGCAGTTTTGTTGGGACTCAACGCGCTTGCAAAAAATCCGCTGTCCGACGCACAGCTTTTCAAAATTGCCGTCTCCCTCGGTGCGGATGTGCCATTCTTTCTGCGAGGCGGCACCGCACGGGCAACCGGCATCGGAGAGCTTTTATCCGACGCGCCCCCCTTGCAGGATTGTCAGATTCTGATCGTCAAGGGCGCGCAACACACCGATACGCCAAATGCTTATGCCGCGCTGGACGCCTGCGAAGCGCTTCCGCCGTGCGACGCACAAAAGATGCTCTCCGCACTTTCGCAGAATGCATTTGCCGTATGTCAAGCGCTGTATAATCAATTTGCACAGATCGCCCCCTATGCAAAGCCGCTCTGCGACCGTCTTTGCGCACTGGGGGCAGACGGAGCCGCTTTATGCGGAAGCGGTGCCGCCGTATTCGGCATCTTCACTGATTCCGCGGCTGCAAATGCCGCCAAAACGGTGTTCTCCACAGAAGGATATTTCACCGCACTTTGCGCATGCTGTGATCGGGAAGGCAACGAAATGGCAAACGCCACGCAGACGTTCCCTTTCCTTTTCTGAAAAACAGGAACCGCCATCCAACGCCCTGCTGGCAATGGATGGCGGTTCGTTTTATTTTGTTCATCCTTTTACTGCGTAATCAACAGTTTCGGCAAAGTACCGGTACGAATGGCTTTATATGCGGTTTCCAGCAATTCCGTGCAAGCCGCCGCATAGTAAGTGATATGACGGTCGATAATCCGATCGCAAGCTGCGCCGAGCACTGTCCGGCGATCTCCTTCCGTAAGGGTACCCAGTACCCGTTGCGCAAGCTGTGCGTCTGCCTCGGAAATAGCAAGCGTATCCTGCCCGCATTGCAGATACTCCGCAAAGATAGCATGCAGAACGCACAGACGGAAAAAATTGACTGCGGGGGATTCAAAATCAAAAATCTCATACCGGAAGCAATAGGCAAGATACAAGGCTTCCAGTTCTTCGGTGGGAAAACGCCGGCAATATTGATTTTCTAAATCCAGTGCACGCAGATATTTCCGCAAAGTCCCCAGTCCCTCCATTTTTCCTTTAGAAACCGGCTGGGAGATCTGATACGGTAATTCCAGATAGGCACGATGCGCACCGAGCCGACGGTCATATTGCCGCAAAAATGCAGGAATTTCCGTATCCAGCGTTTGTTGATAGAGCAAATTCGGCAAAGACAGCCGACTGCGCCGCACCCGCACCAAAAGCGCGATATTCTCCACAAAAAGGCGGCGCAGGATCCGTTGTCCTGCCGCGTATAATTCCGCGATCCGCCAGATACGCAGGCGGTACAGGGCAAGATCCGGATTCTGCATGGCGTGCAACGCCGTATCCAAGGTGTACCATACGGATTTGGTACATTCCTCTGTCATCTGTGGAACAGGGGAAAGCAGTCTGGCAAAAGCCGCGATCCGCGACTCCACCGCATTTTTCTGTTCTGCGTCGATGACGCGCAGGCGTCTTGCTTCCGACAAAAGCGACTGCGTGTAGCGGTCGGAACGCAAATTCCGTTCGTTGATTTTCGGCGTCGCCGCTTTCGGAACCATCCGCATAAACGTTTCCCCTTTCTGTTGCATTTTGAAAAATCTTCAAAAAAATCAAAGGTTTCCTCTTGACAAACCCGTTTGCGTGTGCTATGATGAGATATGGGAATTTTGATTTTTCCACGGTAGCTACTTTTATCATAACATATTTTCTCCGTGTTGTCAAGAAACCCCGATTCGGATATGTCCGGAAAGTTTGCGGCGGCAAGAGAGAAAGGGACGTGGCTGAAATCCCTTTTCCGACGTGTTTTCGGGTACCACCGATGGAAACAATCGCACACCAAATGAGAACAAATTCGGGTGGAACCGCGTTAAAATTCTAACGCCCCGGGCATTTACAGCCCGGGCTTTTTCTTTTCCGGGCAAGTCAGAAAGGATGGATCGTTATGAAACTCAATTTTGGCACCAAAAGTATGGAATTCGACGCACCGCTGACCGCGTATGAAGCGCTGAAAGCGGCGGAGCTTTCCGACCGCGCAACGCTTGCCGCGTCTGTGGACGGAAAAACCGTGGATCTCACCACCGAAATCACACAAGACGCAACGGTGAAGCCGTTGACCTTTGCCGACGCGGAGGGAAAACGCGTATTCTGGCACAGCGCTTCGCATGTACTCGCGCAGGCTGTTAAACGGTTATACCCGCAGGTAAAGCTGACCATCGGTCCCTCGATCGACAGCGGCTTTTACTATGATGTAGACGGCGAAGGACTGACCTTCACGCAAGAGATTCTTTCCCAGATTGAAAGCGAAATGCAGAAGATCGTAAAGGAAAATCTGAAAATTGAACGGTTTACGCTTTCCCGCACCGAAGCAATCGCCCTCATGCAAGAACGGGAAGAACCGTATAAGGTACTTTTGATCGACCGTATTCCGGAGGGAGAACCGATTTCTTTCTATCGACAAGGCGAATTTGTCGATCTGTGCGCAGGTCCTCATCTTTTTTCCACTGGCGCACTGAAAGCGCTCCGCCTGACGCAATGCACCGGCGCATACTGGGAAGGAAACTCTCAGAACAAGATGCTGCAACGCATTTATGGTATCGCATTCCCCTCCAAAACGGAACTGAACGAATATCTTGCCAAACAGGAAGAAGCACGCAAACGGGATCACAATAAGATCGGTCGGGAACTGGAATACTTCACGACCGTTGATACCATCGGACAAGGCTTGCCGATCCTGCTTCCGAAGGGCGCAAAAACCATTCAGGTTCTGCAAAGATGGGTGGAGGATGAGGAAGCACGCCGCGGCTACTTGCTGACCAAAACACCGCTGATGGCAAAGCGTGAGTTCTTCAAAATCTCCGGACACTGGGATCACTATCTGGACGGCATGTTCGTCATGGGCGATCCGAATGATTATTCCAAAGAATGTTTTGCGCTCCGCCCGATGACTTGCCCGTTCCAGTATCAGGTATTCCTGAATAAGAAGCGTTCCTATCGTGATCTGCCGATGCGACTGGGCGAAACGTCTACACTGTTCCGCAATGAAGATTCCGGCGAAATGCACGGACTGATCCGGGTACGGCAGTTCACTATTTCCGAGGGGCATTTAATCTTGCGTCCGGATCAACTGGAAGAAGAATTCAAAGGATGCCTTGACCTTGCTTTGTATATGTTGGATACGCTGGGCTTAAAAGAAGATTGTTCTTTCCGCTTCTCGCAGTGGGATCCCAACCGCAAAGACAAATATGAGGGGACGCCGGAGCAATGGAACGAAGCGCAAGCCATCATGGGCAAGCTTCTCGACAAATACCTCGGAAAAGAGAATTATACCATCGGTATTGACGAAGCCGCATTCTACGGGCCGAAGCTGGATATTCAGATCCGCAACGTCTTTGGAAAAGAAGATACCCTCGTCACCATTCAGATTGATATGTTGCTTGCCAAGAAATTCGGCATGGAGTACACCGACCAGAACGATAAACGGGTATTGCCGTATATTATCCATCGTACTTCCATGGGATGCTATGAAAGAACGCTCGCGCTGTTGCTTGAAAAATATGCCGGTGCGCTCCCGATGTGGATGGCACCGACGCAGGTGAAGATTCTCCCCATCGGCAACGAGCAGGTTCCGTACTGTGAAGAACTTGCGGATCGTTACGGAAAGCTCGGTATGCGGGTGGAAGTGGATCGTAGCAACAATACCATCGGCTATAAGATCCGTTCCGCGCAACAGGAGAAAGTGCCGTATATGCTGGTGATCGGACAGAAAGAGGTGGACAGCCGGACCGTTGCTGTCCGCGGACGCAAAGCCGGCGATATGGGTTCTATGGCGATCGACGCTTTTGAAGCGCTGGCAATGAAAGAAATCACCACGCGGGCAAAAGAATCCTAAGCACTGTTTTTTCTGATTTTTTGTAAAAAACGCTTGACAAACGATAGGATCTATGCTATAATATCGTTTGTCAAGTCACGCGAGAGTGGCGGAATTGGCAGACGCGCACGTTTGAGGGGCGTGTGATTTCATCGTACGGGTTCAAGTCCCGTCTCTCGCACCATAAAAGGCGTGTTCATAACAAATTTTGTTATGAACACGCCTTTTTCTATCCGACTATGCGCATCGATTTAGGGAAAGACGCGCATGACTCGCTCATACGCTGCTTACAGTTCGTCTCCCTTATCGCGTTAAGATATCCGGTACCACATGTGCGGCATCCCTAATCCATAACTGTGCCCGTTTTTTCTGAATCTGAATATGTGAAAAATATTTACGGAACCATACGCAGAATTTCCTCCACTTTTACCTCGCGTACTCCCCTGCCGCGTGAGGCGATTGCAGCTGCGATTCCCGCCGCTTCTCCGATTGCCGCGCAATTTCCGGTTACACGGTAGGATGCCATAGCTTCGCTTGTTCCGGAGATACAACGCCCTGCAACCAACAATCTTTCACTGTTCTTCGGAATCAAACAACGATACGGAATTCCATAGGGTTTGACCGCATGGCACTGTTGAGAATCATCCGATGGATTATGCGTATCCATCCCAAACGAAGCCGTGGTAATCTCATCCGCAAAATGTCTGCCTGCAAGCAGATCTTCTTTTGTCAGCATATACTCTCCGCAGATACGTCTGGATTCCCGAACACCCAGTAATGGTGCGGTCTGTAACAATTCTATTTGGAAAAACTCCGGAACATAGTTCTTTAAAAATGTCACTACCTCATATGCCTGTCTGCGTCCTTCTATAGCGGCTTTTCCAATCTCCCATGTAGAAAGTGGATTATATCCTCGCATATGTGTCAACTGCACGACAGCTGTATGAGAGTTTGGTAATTGTATCATATAGGGGCGCGTATATGGTAAACGATACCCCGTATCTTGCCTCTGTAATGCCGCCTCAATCAATTTTCGCAGATCGTCACATCCTTTCTGCATATACTGTACATTGCCAACCGTGAACATCAGCGTCATCGCTTGACAAAGGTGATCCGGTCCTCTCCCCATCTCCGTTGCAAATCCTGCGGAAGCAACCACATCGGCATCTCCCGTACAGTCGATGACAACTTTTGCAAGATACGCGCTACGCCCCTCTTTATTTTCGACCACGATTCCTGTCACACTTGTCTTTTCCGTCAAAGCTCGTACAAACTGCGTCTGATACAGAATCTCTCCTTTGGCACAAAGGAGTTTTTGCTCTAATAATCGTTTCATATCTTCGTATCCAAAACAGGCATTGGAAAACCCGCCAAAACTGCCGAGTTGCCGCAGATCAGCAATCAATTCTGCAAGGATCCCCTTTTTCTCACGATAGTCAAACAGGGGATTCACCAAACCACCAGTCCACATACCGCCAAGCGAAAGCGTTTGTTCCACGACCAAAGTTCTGGCACCGGATCTTGCAGCTGCGATTGCCGCGCAAGCACCTGCAGGACCTCCGCCAACCACAATGACATCATATCTGCCTGCAATTTTCGTGGTCAGAGTTTCTTGAATTTCGTACTGCATGCGCACACCTCCAAATGAAATATATTTCTATTATATCATCATAACTTTACAAATAAAATATACTATGTTATACTGTTACATATAATTTATTTCCATTAAGAGGTTTTCGTTATGCCCGGATTTTTTACTACCTGTACGCCTGCCATCTCCCTATATGCTCGTTTCGTAGAAAAGCAACAATTTGAGTTTGCTTCAGAGTGCCTGGATACGGCAGTTCTGTTTTTCTGTGAAAAGGGACAGTTTCGTTTTTCCATTGACTCCGGTGAACCGGATTGTGCAGAAGCAGGGGATGTCGTATTCTGCCCTGCCAAAAGTACTCTGCACCGGGAAGCACTCACTCCGGTCACGTTATATGTTCTGCATTTTTCTCTGCACGGCATCCCAAGAAAACAATATCCCTGCGGCAAACTACACCTTGCGAACCTTGAACGCATTTTGACCGATTTCAACGCATTTCCGAATTCCGTCATCCTGCACCATTTTCAACCGTATGAACTACACTTTTTGTTTGACGTTTGGTATACCGTAGCCATACAGTTGGATTCCAGCTCATTATCCAAAAACAACCGCGCTGATCCATGGATGGAAAAAGCGCGTACACAACTAATCCAAACTATTTCTCAAAAAATCACCTTAACCGAACTTGCGACAACATTTGGGCTGACACCCGTTGCATTTGTCCGGCGCTTTTCGAAAGCATACGGGCAGACACCCATGCATTTTCTGATAACACTTCGTATGAAGAAAGCCATTCAATTACTCAACGAAACCGCAAAAACAGTACGAGAGATTTCCGAGATTTGCGGATATGAGAATGCCTATTATTTCAGCAACTGTTTCAAAAAATATACCGGTTTGTCTCCCAGTGCGTTCCGGCGCACTCTGCGGCTGTGATTATGCTATGGTCCCGCGTCCGTTTACCTTTTGCCGGAGCTTTTTGTGGCAAAAAACAACCACAGGTAGAGGAATACATGGAAAACGCAACAAAAATACCCTTGTAAGTTGGATGCTTTTATGGTAAAATACAGATACCGGATCGCGATACCGAGAAAATTCGGAGGAAAAATAGCATGGGAAACACCCAATTAGATCCCAAACAATTCGGAGAAAAACTCCGCAATCACAGAAAACAACTTAACATGACGCAGGAGATAGCCGCGGAAAAGATCGGCGTATCCGCGCAGGCAATCTCCAAATGGGAAGCCGGAGACTGTCTGCCGGATTGTTTCAATCTGAAAGCCATCAGCGATCTTTACGGCATTTCCGCAGATGTGTTGCTGGACACGCAGACAAGCGGCAATCTTTCCAGTGTCGCAAGCAAAATCGAACAGCTCGGCACGGAATTTGTTTGGGCAAACGCCAACACGCCGCAATATCAAAGCAATCTGCGCAAGGAACTTGGCAAAGATCTTTGGGAAATGTGGAAAGGGTTATACTTTACGGAAGTCGGGGATAAAACCCTGCAAAAAGCAAGCAAGGCGCGCGGCAATTTACGGATCACCGGCGCTTTCGGCGCAAAGATCTGGGACGACGACGGCATTGCCTGCGTCATCCAATCCGATTTGATACACCGACTTCCCTCACCAAATCCGCTTACAAACGAAGTGCTGTCCGCGCTCTGCACACCACAGGGACAGGCTTTGATCTGTGCGCTTTCGTGTGATCGTCCGAAGCCCAAGCAAAAGCTTGCGGAAGAAACCGGCATTCCTACCGCAAACTTAAATGAACTGCTCTTACTGTTCACGGAGAACCGGGTTTTGGAATATATTGCAGAAAACCAACCGGAGCGTTGCGGCTATCTCATCAGCGGGCACTGTGGAATCGCGGCATATATGGTCGTATGCGCCGCGTATCTTCTGCAAAAGCGCACCTATGAGGTATCGCAGTTTGTGTCGGAAGAATAAGAGAATTACGGAATAAGAGCTGTAAAAAGTACAACAGAAAAGCAAACAGCGTTTCCACCCGGCAAAATGGTGGAAACGCTGTTTTTGCAGAAAGAGATCCCACGAATTTTTCCTCTTGCATTTCACCCTGTTTCAGAAATAGACAATGCTTTTCGAAAGAACACGATCTGAAACGGAATCGAGATACAGAACGTCAGGAAATCCGCCACCGCCTGCGTACATTCCATACCGGTCAATCCCCACAACCGGGAAAGCAAGAGCAAAAGCGGAATGAAAAAGACGCCTTGCCGGCAAGAAGCCAAAAACGCGGCGCTTTTGCTTCTCCCAAGACATTGCAACATCTGGTTGACATAAGTAGAATAGGCAAGCAAAGGAAGCACCATGCAAAAGAACCGGAGTGTCCGTGCGCCGATCACGATCACCTCTGCATCGGTTTTCCGGAACCAAGCAATGACGTTCGGCGCACAAAACGCCAACCCAACCGCGGCGATCACGCACACTGCGCTTCCCAGTGCGACAGTAAAAAAGAACCCTTTTTTTACCCGATCATATCTACCGGCGCCATAGTTATACCCTGCCATCGGCTGAAACCCCTGACCGATTCCCACCACACAACTGCGGATCATCGTATAGATCTTGGAAGCGATGGTCATAGCGGCGATCGCGCCGTCACCATAAGGTTTTGCGGTAATGGCAAGCAAGGCAGACGCAACACTTGCAAGTCCCTGCCGACACAGCGTAGGGCACCCGTTTGCGAAAATGGAAACGTAGAAACGGAAGCTGCGCGGAATTTTGGAAAAGGACGGTTTCACTACCGTTTTCCCCATGAAAAATACCGAAATCAGCAAACACAAACTGGTGATCTGTCCGGCAAGCGTCGCAATTGCCGCACCCGCAATACCGAGATCGCATCCGAAAATCAAGATCGGATCCAAGATCATATTGAGAATACCGCCAGATACCACGCCGATCATGGAAAGCGAGGCATGTCCCTCCGCACGCAGGATATTGTTCAATACAAACACCAGACACATCACCGGCGAACCGATGAGAATATATTTTGCATATTCCCGCGCATAGGGGAGCGCCGTCTCCGTCGAGCCGAGCAATCGCATCAACGGCGTCAGAGTCAAAAGTCCCACCACTGCAAGCACACTGCCGAGAATCCCCGCCATTGCAAGGGCACCGGCGGCATAGCGATTTGCGGTTTCTTCCTCTTTTTCTCCGAGGAATCGGCTGATGAAGGAGGAAGTCCCCATCCCGATGGTGAATCCGATCGCCTGAATCAGCGACATCAACGCAAACACCACACCGACTGCCGCCGCCGCGCTGAGTCCGAGTTTGGACACAAAATAGGTATCCGTCATATTATAGACGGATGTAATCAACATACTGAGTGTGGAAGGTGCGGCAAGAGAGACGATCAATCGCGGGATCGGGGTTTGCGTCATCTTCCGGTATTGCAGTTCCTCTGTCATTTTCACGCACGACCTCCCTCTCCGCCTGCAAGCTGGAATTTTCGTATTTCGTCAAGCAATTTGCATACAAAGTCCTTGTTGTAGTTAGATGGACATTATGAGATTTTCAAGTGTTTCCGACGCAAAATGGACTTTTTATGCATTCTGATTCTCCCACGATTTTATCTGAATCAATGTAAATCTCATCTGAGGTGGAGTTTTCAATGCAAATTTCACTGGCAATGTTATGATATTTGCAATTTTTCACAAAAACAAGCCGTGCGTCGTGAATATCAATTCCGACATTGCTGTTTTGGAATGTGCAATTTTCAATACGGATATTCTGATTGTTCGGACCAGGAAGTCCGGAAGATTTTATCCCGATGCAACCGCGGGCGTTATAGCGTGCGGTATTACCACAATTGTCAAAGATACAGTCTGAAATGATCACATCCGTCGCGTGCCCGCCTTCCATATGCGTCGGGAGCTCTGCGCCGAGCAAAATTCCCGAATTCATGAGGTTTTGATAGGTACAATTTGAAATGCGCATGTGGTCGATCCGGGACAAATGACCGGCACCCGCAATATTTTTAAAAACAGAATCGGAACACTCGTACAAATCGGGTTCCCAACATGCGGCAAGACACAGAGTGTCTTTATCTATCGTATACGGGAGCGGCTTTTCAAACGTAACCGTGAAAATCTGACCGAAAATGCCCCGATGCATTGTGGTGCCATCATGTACCACATGTTTTATTTTGGCAACCTTCTTTTCGGGTACGCCCGCAAAGTAAAATTCGATATTCGTTCCGTTTTGGATCGGGAGATAGGAATATGCCGTGAAAAAGCGAACAGTATCATGGGATACGACCGTCAGCGGGTAGAAAAAGTTACTGTGCATGTTTTGTCCGTCCATGCGGACACCCTCCACATACATGTGCGAAATGCGGATTTTACCGCTGCATTTATGCAATTTAAACGCATCACGCGGTGCAGTGAAATACTGATTGCCCTCCGGCTTGAATTTCACATTTTCCACCGTTAAATTGTGAATATGAAACGCAATATGCGCAAAACCATTGGAATTGGATGTCCAAAGATTTTTAAGATGCAGATCGGTGATATTGCCAAAGAAGCACTGAAAATCAGTTTTTGCGCCCTGATGAAATGAAATAATATCGTTTTCTTTCACCATAGACGCAACATGCGCGTCTTTTAAGGACAAAAGGCGATCGCCGATCAAACGAAACGGCTCTGGAAGTCCGAATCCGTAAGACAGGCTTTCGCCCGAAAGGGCGGAACCGTCTGGCGTGAATTTATTCAAACAATAAGTCCCCATATTATCATAACACGGGTTGCCGTCGAACACGCGGAGCGTGATGGTATCGTTTATCACGGTTTCAACCCGCCCGGCTGAAGCAAATTCGGGATCACGTTTGAATTTCAAGTTTTCAATGGTAATGTTTTTCCCGCCGTCCACCCAAAGGATGGACGGTAAAAGTTCGTGAAGCTCACCTGTATTTAACCCCGTAAGAACAGTCGCAGGATTCCCGTTTTGATCCGTTTTTCCGCTCACACAAATGTTTTGAAAGTTTTTCATCAAAATGTGTACTTCTTTTACAGGTTGCGGTTCCGCGCCCGCATCATGTCCGGTCTGATCCGTTTCTGCTTCCACAAAAGTTTTCAGAGGGTATGTGCCTGCTTCGAATTCCACTCTGCTTGCACCGATTTCCAACGCTTTTTCAAACGCTTTCCGGATGCCCTCTGCCGCATCGGAACAAGGCAGGGAAATATAATCTTTTATATAGACTGTTTTCTCCATATTTTCGACGTCTCCTTTTTACTCTTAAAAATTTCCTTCTAAAAAATTAAACATACCATCCACTTGCGATGAATCTTTTCACCCCGACAGGACGCCTGTGCCAAGTCACGATAAATAGTTACGCAAACAAATACCCATACAAAGCCTTCAATGTATTCCACACGCCGTCGATATGACTGCGTTCATAGCCATGGCTGGCATAAACGCCCGCACCAATCAGCCCATGTCTGACATCTGCTCCCGCACGCAGCGTTGCCTCCACGTCCGAACCGTAATGCGGATATACATCCACCGCATAATCCGCTCCGGTACGTTTCGCCGCATCGATCAGCTTCCCGACTACCGCATAGCTGTAAGGTCCGCCGGAATCCTTGGCACAAATGGAAACCTGCCGCTCCGTGCATTGCACGCCGTCTCCAACGCATCCCATATCGACGGAGATCGCTTCGGTCACACCTGCCGGCACGGACGCACTGCCGCCATGTCCGACCTCCTCATATACCGTAATATGCGCATATACGCGTCGGGATGGGGTAAGCGCATTATCATGCAGATATTTCGCAAAGCCAAGCAGGATGCCCACCGAAAGTTTATCATCCAAAAACCGGCTTTTCAGATAGCCGGACGCAGTGCGCCGGGTGCGCGGTTCAAAGCAAACCACGTCTCCGACCTCCAAGCCAAGGGCACGGGTATCCGCTGCGGAGCGCACTTCCTCGTCCAGCACAACCTCCACACTGTCCCAAGTGCGGGCTTTTGTCGAATAATCGCCGTTGACATGGACGGAAGCGTTGCAAAGCTGCACCGTTCCCTCATAGGTGCTTCCGTCTCTTTTGTATACGCGCACATTTTCTGCTTCCGCATTGTTCGCATTCATCCCACCAAGTGCGCTCAGCCGCAATCTGCCGTTCCCTTTGATTTCGGCGATCATACCGCCGAGCGTATCGGTATGCGCCTCCAAAAGCAGTGCATCCGACACGTCTTTTCCGCCGAGATCGACCAATACCCCGCCTTTCTGCGTGATCGCCGCAGAAAATCCGAGCGCGGCAAATGCATCCCGTACCCACATAGCGGCACGATCGGTATAGCCGGACGGGGAATCAATGGCAAGCAGTGCCGCCGTCTGTTCCCAAGCATAATCGGCATATGCTTTTCCGATATATTCTTTTCTTTCTGTTTTTTCCGTACCCATTTTCCGATTCCTCCGTATTTTTTCGGACATCCTTTTTTTCGGTCCTATAACCATTGATCCAAAAAGTGCCGTCTCATCCGCTTCTGACGATGCGGACGCGACAGCACCTTCTATAAAGATTACAGCAATGTGTGATCGCTGTCAAAGTAGTCGATCTGCATGGCATGGCGCACCTTTTGCAGTGTCTGCTCCGCTTTTTCTTTTGCCACGCGGCTTCCTTCCCGCAAAATCTCAAGAACCTCCGGCAATCGTGCTTCCCATGCTTTTCTGCGTTCCCGAATCGGGGCAAGCTCGGTCTGCATCACCTGATTCAAAAACTTTTTGACTGTCACATCTCCCAGACCGCCGCGCTGATAGTGTGCTTTCAGCTCGTCAAGACAACTGTATTCCGGCAAAAATTCCGCAAAATGCTCCGGACGGCAAAACGCGTCCAGATAGATGAACACCGGATTGCCCTCCGTATGCCCCGGATCTTCCTTGCGCAAGTGCGTCGGATCGGTAAACATGGACATAATCTTCTTCCGGATCTCCTCCGGTTCTTCCGAAAGATAGATGCAATTGCCCAGCGATTTGCTCATTTTTGCCTTTCCGTCGATCCCCGGCAGGCGCAGGCACGCCTGATTGCCCGGCAGTACAATCTGCGGCTCGATCAAGGTTTCGCCGTACACAGCGTTAAACTTGTGTACGATCTCCTTGCATTGTTCGATCATCGGCATCTGATCTTCTCCGACCGGAACCGTCGTTGCGCAGAAAGCCGTAATATCCGCCGCCTGACTGATCGGATAGCAGAAAAAGCCCACCGGGATGCTGGCTTCAAAGTTGCGCATCTGAATTTCCGCTTTGACAGTCGGGTTGCGCTGGACACGGGAAACCGTGACCAAGTTCATATAGTAAAAAGTCAGTTCCGTCAGTTGCGGAATCATGGATTGAATGAAAATCGTGGATTTTTCCGGATCAATGCCGCATGCAAGATAGTCCAGTGCCACCTGTAAAATATTCTGCCGCACTTTTTCGGGATGCTCCGCGTTATCTGTCAACGCCTGCGCGTCCGCGATCATGATATAGATCTCGTCATACAGTCCGGAATTCTGAAGCTGTACCCGTCCTTTCAAAGATCCGACGTAATGCCCGACATGAAGCCGTCCCGTCGGACGGTCACCTGTTAAAATTACTTTCCTCATCTTCTTTTTCCGGCTCTTGCCGGTATCCTTTCTGAATTTGCGCCGTCCTATGCAATCAACGCACGGCACAACCTTTGATCTTGGTACGCAAGTATCTTTATTTTATCATGAAACAGCAGAAAAATCAAGGTGTTTTCAAAAGATTTCCGTTCCTTTCGGAATTTTTGAAAGCAGAAGCTTTGCTTCTGCGTCCGGTTTCTTTCGTTCGCTTTCCGCAATCAGCACAGCACCCGTATGTACGGTAATTTCTGCTGTGGGCGCGACAAATTCATTAGAAACGGCATACGGGAAATCGCGCCGCAACGTCTTGTGCGTAAGCGGATATGCCGCGCCTGCAATCGACACTTTGGCAGTATCTGTCAGCGCAAGCACCCCGAAATACGTATATCCGTCTTTCGCGCACAACGTCACGCTTTCCGAAATCGCACACCGGACGCGATTTTGCCCGTTCATTAGCCGGATCTTCACCCCGCGGCGGCGATAACCCTCTAATTGCAACAGATTGGCGCCAAAATGATCCACGCGTCCGCCAAAACCGCCGACCAAGGTCAGTTGGGTACAGCCGCGGGAAATGGCTTCCTCTATGGCGAGCTGTGTATCGGTGTCATCCTTATGTGCCGGCACGGTAAGCCGCCGGATGCCAAGCGCATCTGCATTCTGCGCATCCGCCGCGGCAAGAGAATCAAAATCTCCCAACAGAAGATCCGGAACAATTCCCATTTCTCTTGCCCGCGCATAGCCGCTGTCCGCGCAAAATACAAGATCCCCGCTTTGCGGTCGCTCCCATAAAGCGGTACCGTCAAAATCCGGTCCGCCCAAAAAGATCCAACCATGCATTTTTACGCGCTCCTCCCCTGTTTTTGCATGACTTTTTGTATTGATTATAGAACAGAATCCGCTTTCCGTCAAGGCTTTGCAGAAAATTTTATGAAATTTTGAAAAATCTATTGACTTTTCCCGACAAGTATGATAAAGTACCCGTACCGATGAAAATCCGATCACAACCGTACACGCATTTCGCGCAGGAGGATTCGTTATGAACGAGATCAAAGACAAATCGGCAGACACCAAACCCCCTCAAAAAGATTCCGCAAAAAAAGGAAAAGACGCGGAACCCACACAGGTATATACAGATGAAGAAATCATGGATCTGGAGCAGGAGGTCATTGATACTTATGTAAAAAACGAAACAAAACCGATCCGGATTTTGCTTCGGCTTTATGTCAAGTATTGGCGCGAACTGCTGATTTCCATGTTTTTTTACATTCTGAAAACCAGTCCGGTTCTGGCGACACCGATCGTCACGGCAAATATCATTGATTTAGTCACAAACCGTCCGGACAACATCGTAAAAATGATGATTATCAATATTGCGGTGTTGGTGGGATTGCTTGTCTTAAATATTCCGACGCATATGCTGTATACCAAGTATTACGCCATCGTCATGCGACGGGTGGAAGCCGGTTTACGCGGCGCGATGGTGCGAAAATTACAGCAACTCTCCATTACATTCCACAAAGAAATGCAAAGCGGACGCATCCAGTCCAAAATGATGCGGGACGTGGAAATGGTCTGCTCTCTCTCGCAGCAATTATTCTCTAACATCCCCGGCGTGCTGATTAACATGATCACAGCGCTTGTGGTGGTAATTCAAAAGAATCTGACCGTGTTTTTTTTCTTCCTGTTCTGTATTCCGGCAGCCGTGATGACTGTGCGCGCATTCCGGAAAACCATTTGGCAATCCAACGCGGAATACCGTAAAAACATGGAAGTCACTTCCGCAGGACTGATGGATATGGAAAGTATGACGGAAGTCACGCGGGCACACGCTTTGGAAAAGCGGGAGATCCGGAAAATGACTTCTCTGCTCGGAACAGTCGCCAATACCGGCTTCCGGCTGGACATGGTGCATGCCCTGTTCGGCTCCTGCTCGTGGGTAATGTTCCACTTGTTCCAGCTGTTATGTCTGGCATTCACTGCCTATATGGCATGGCGCAATCCGGCGGCAGTTTCGGTCGGCGATATTACGCTGTATCAGTCCTATTTCACCACACTGACCGGTCAGGTTTCCACTTTGATCGGGTTGATGCCGATTCTGACCAAAGGATTGGAATCCGTCAGCTCCATCGGAGAAATCCTCGGTGCGCGGGATATTGAAGACAATACCGGAAAGAAAACAGTCGATCATTTGCGTGGAGAATACGAATTCAAAGACGTCGCGTTCGCCTATGAAGCGGATCAGCCGCTGTTACAGGGATTGAATCTGAAGGTCCGGGCGGGAGAAACGATTGCCATTGTCGGGGAAAGCGGCTCCGGCAAGTCTACCATCTTAAATCTGGTACTGGGATTCAATCTGGCACAAAGTGGGGAGGTTTTGGTAGACGGCAACCCGATTGAAACACTGAATCTGCACAGTTACCGCAAACACCTCGCAGTCGTACCGCAGAACAGCGTGCTGTTCACCGGTACCATCCGGGACAACATTACTTACGGGCAGCCGCATGTGGATGAAAAACGACTCCAACAAGTACTGGAAGCGGCACGGCTTTCGGATTTCATTGCCACCTTGCCGAACGGCGTGGATACCATGCTGGATGAGCACGGTGCCAACCTCTCCGGCGGTCAGCGGCAACGGCTTTCCATCGCCCGCGCACTGATGCGCGATCCGGATGTCATCATCTTCGACGAAGCCACTTCCGCTTTGGACTCCGTATCCGAGAAGCTGATTCAGAAAGCCATCAACGAACTTGCCGCAGGCAGAACCACCTTCATTGTGGCACATCGGCTTTCCACCATTCGGGACGCAGATCGCATCGCGGTCATCAAAGACGGAAAATGCTGTGAGATCGGCACCTATGAGGAACTGATGGCATTGCAGGGCGAGTTCTACACCATGCAGACCGTCCGCTGAAATCGGAACCCTTTGACGTAAAACCTCTGGACGGTATGTCCTCTACAATTTATCAAACAAGTCCCGTTGGCGTATAAAACGCCAACGGGACTTGTTTGGGTAACCGGATTTTTTATGGATTCTGCGCCGGTGGTGCAGATGCGTCCAAATGCGTGAAAACAAAAATGCAGGAACACACCAACGTCACGATCATGAGGGAAGTCATCACGGTTGCGACTATGCCGTAAATCTTCGTTTTTCCGCTTCCGTACCGGATCAACCGGACGGAGAGGATCAACGCGGGGATCTGCAAAAGCAAAGACACACCGGCAGAAACAAGCGCCGGCAAAAGCACTACAATCGCAACCACCACATACCCAAGCGCGGCGGATGCATCGGAGGGATCAAAATTCTTCGCGTCATAAAGCGCGTATAGAAATACCATTGCGACGGCATAGAAAATCGTTCCGATTCCGAATAAAATTGCGCTCGCAGTCGGGCGCGGAGAACGAGCAGGTTCTTTCATTTCCATTCCTCCGTTTTTTCTTAGTATCTCCCGCATTCTGTTTTTTACCCGTTTTTATGCAAACAGGCGTCGCACAAGATACCTTTTTCTATAAGCATAGCATATCCGGCAATCATTTGCAAGTCCTTTCCGGAAATCGCCGGATTTTTTGTTTTCCGTATCATTCCCGCGGACTGCGCTGTTCTGCCGCAAGGCGGCGCTTCTGCCTGCGCACCCGATTGATCTGCCGTTCAAAATCGCCGCGACGCAAAAGCTCCGCGACAAGATATTGCTCTAAAGTTGCAACCGGACAGGAAAAATATCCGGCGTTCTCCCGCCAGCGCGGCAACAGTGCCTTCGGCAGAATCGCGTAAGCAATGCGCAGTGCCGGAGAAATGGTTTTCGTGAACGTATTCAGATAGATCACCCGCTCTTTTGTATCTATGGAGAACACCGTATCCTCCATTTTGCCAAGCAGGGTGAATTCCGATTCCACATCATCTTCAATCAGATACCGATCCCCCATTTGCACAAAATGCGCGTATTCCATCCGTTTGGGCACGCTTGCCGTCACCCCGCTCGGAAAGCTCCGGTAAGGGGTGATATGCAACACGCTGGCGTCAGTCTGTGCCAGATCGGCGGATAAAATTCCATCCGTGCCAAGCTTCAACATCCGGCAGACAACGCCGCTCCCCTCGTAAATCTGCCGGATTTTGTGATAAGACGGATCCTCCAGACCATACACACGGTCGGTTCCCAACAGTCGAATGAGCATGGTATACAGATATTCCGCCCCCGCGCCAATGAAGATCTGCTCTGCTTCCACATGTATGCCCCGACTGCGCGCAAGATATGCCGCAATCGCTTCCCGCAGAAGCGGCAATCCTGCGTGTTCGGTTTTGATCATCACCCGTTCTCCATACTCTGACAGAACAAAGCGTACGGTTTTGGCAAGTACAGAATAAGAAAATGTCTGCGTGCCCTGCGGCATGTCCGGTACAGATCTTGCAAAATCCGCGTGAGGCTGTACGGCAAAGCCGTCTGACGCGCGATAACGGACATAATATCCGCTTTTCTCGCGGGCTTCCACATATCCCTCCTCACATAAAATCTCATAAGCGTGCGCCACTGTGATGACACTGACATGTTCCCGTTCGGCAAGCACCCGTTTGGAGGGAAGCTTTGCGCCATATGCAAAATCCCCTGCTGTAATCTGCTCCCGCACTTTCTGATACAATGCAAGGTACTGCGGCTGTGTTTCCATCTGGTATCATCCTTTTTATTTGTTTTGGTTATTTACATAAGATCAGAATATCAGTATACTATACAAAAAAGAACTTGTCAAGTGGCAATACCGCCATTTGCACAAAAAGGAGGTACTCTTTTTGGAACCCAACACTGTCAGCACAAAACGAAAGCCCTACACGGTACAAAAGCTCTGCGTTGTCGCCATGCTCATGGCAATGAACGTGATCATGAGCTCTTTCGGCATTCCTGTGCCGGGCGGGCATTTATATCTGAATGACGTCATCATCTGCACCGCGGCGATCTTCCTCGATCCGCTCAGCGCGTTCGCCGTCGGCGGCATCGGTGCATTTTTAGGAGATCTTTTGTTCTATCCCGCTCCGATGTTCGTATCTCTGGTCACCCACGGATTACAGGCAGTGGTCATCTCGCTTCTCACGCACCGCAAAGGCGCCGCTCCACGTTTTATACCGGCACTTTTGGGCGTACTGTGCGGCGCGGTCATCATGGTGGTTGGTTATTCTTTCGGACGCGCGTATATTTACAGTACGCCGGAATATGCCTGGACAAAGCTCCCTTATCAGATCCTGCAAGCAGGCGTAGGCGCGGTTGCAGGCATGATCCTTTCGTTTGCCACCCCTTTGAAAAAGCTGTTCTGCAAATATCTGTAACGGATTTTCCAAGTGTCAAACGACCTTTGGCGGACGGATCGAATGTGCAAACCGGAAAGCAAAGAAAATAAAAAAGAAAGACAGCGTTTCTGCCATGTCGGATGGTGGAAACGCTGTCTTTGCAGATCGGGATTCTTCGGATCCCTTCCAAGTAGAGTTTGATTTTGCTTTTCCGCTTGCAAAGACCGCGTCCTTGCATCCGTTTACGCCGCTCGTTCGGGCTCCGATGCTCCTGCACCTTTTGGGAAGCCCTTGCGCTGCTTATTTAATCCTGCAAAAAAGCTTCCAACTCTGCCTTGGAGATTACGCCGACGCTCTTTTTAACCAAAACGCCGTTTTTACAAATGCAAAGCATCGGAATATTTGCAATCCGGAACTGCATCGCCAAAACCGGCGATGTATCCACATCCACTTTCCCAACTAAAAATTCCGGATGCTCCTCTGCCACCTGCTCCACAAGCGGAGACAGCATTTTGCAGGGATAGCACCAGTTTGCGTAAAAATCCAACAACACCGGCTTCTCGCTTTTGACGACCAACGTTTCAAAATTTTCATCTGTAATTTGCATGGGTTGCATAGCATTCATCCTTTCTTTTTTCCTTCTGTTTTTTAGACTTTCCGGATCGTGCGCCGTTTATTCCACGGATTTCAGTGCCTCCGCCATGTTGATCTTCCGCAATTTGCGCCGCATAATCAAATTGACCAATGCGGCAAAAAAGAAGGTCAGCACCACAGACAATCCGTAACTGAGCGGCAGAATCCGAATGTCAAACGAAATCATATCAATCTGAATCTGCGTCATGACAAAGCGATGTAACAGAATACCGAGCGGGATGCCGAGGATCACGCCGAAAGCGGTGAGGATCAGATTTTCCCGAAACACATACGACGCAGTTTCCAGATCGGTAAACCCAAGCACCCGAATCGTCGCAATTTCCCGTATACGCTCCGTAATATTGATATTGGTCAGATTATACAGCACAATCCATGCAAGCGCACCGGCACACACCAACACCATCCAAACGATCGCATCCATGCTTTTCATCATCTGATCTACGCGTGCGCGCATATCCGCGTTGACCACGACCGCTCCCACTTCCTCCTGCGCCCCAAGCCGTGCCGCAAAGGATTTCAGATCCACACCGTCCTGCGCCGCAAGATAAGCGGTCTTTGCTTCCGCGGTTGTATCTTTCAGATCGTCCAGATTGACAAACACATAGTTATAAATGTAATTATCAAATATGCCGGACACCGTGAAGGTACATTCCGTCATATCCGACAGACGGACGGTGACCGGATCGCCGACGCCAACACCAAGACTCTTTGCAAGCGCGTCACTCAAGAGCGCTTGTCCCGCACCCGGATACGCCACCGGTTTTTTTTGATGATGGAAGTCAATCACGCGCGTTACCGCCTCATCTGCACCGCAAAGCCGTACCGATTTTACTTTCCCATCCGCTTGCAGGGCATCCGCTGCGTTTTGGGAAAGGAATGCAACCGTTCGCACAAAATCCGCATTTTCCGAAAGAAACCGTTCTTTGGTTGTTTCATCAAGCGGCTTTGCAAAGGTGATCTCATAATCATAATGCAAAATCTCGTCGTACTGATAGGTCATCAAATCGGAAATGGAATCGCGAATTCCAAAGCCGGTCAGAAGCAACGCCGTGCATCCACCAATGCCGAGCATCATCATAATCAACCGCTTTTTGTAACGGAAAATATTGCGGATGGACACCTTGTGTAAAAATTTGACCTTTTTCCAAAGCTTCGTAAAATGTTCAAGGAACAGCCGTTTTCCGTTCTGCGGTGCGCGCGGGCGCATAAGCGCGGCGGGTTCTTCTTTGAGTGCCGATACACAACACAATAGCGTCGTTCCCACACAACACAGCAACGCCGCAGCAAGAGAAATACCGAATAACGGCAAAGAAAATACATATAAGATCCGGTCGGAAAAACCGTACATCAAATTATAGGCTTTCCAAATCACCGCCGGCATCGCATAAGTACCGAGGAAAAATCCGCCGACGCTCCCCAGAATTGCCGCGCTTCCGGCATAGAACAGATACTTCCATGCAATCTCCTGCCCCCGAAAGCCAAGCGCCTTGCATACGCCGATCTGTGTACGCTGATCTTCCACCATCCGCGTCATCGTCGTCATGCAGATCAGCGCCGCGACCAAGAAGAAAAACAGCGGGAACACCTTGGCAATCCCATTGACGATCTGCGCGTCATTTTCAAAGCAAACATACCCGACGTTGGCATCCCGTGTCAGTACGTAGGTATTCACAGAGGCAAGCGCCGTTTCCGTGGTATCCATCGCCGTCTGTGCCTGCGCGATCGCGTTCAATGCCTGTGCAATCCGTGCGCCGGTGTCCGTTTCCGGCGGAAACAGCGCGGAAAGCCCTTGTAACGTCTGTTCGGTTTTGGCAAAATAAGTGCGCAGAGCGGGGAAATCCGTCGGTTCTCCGTCATATGCCGCAATTCCAGCCGCGGCAAGCTCCTGCAAAAGCGGTTGAAATTTCTGCGCAAGCGCATCTGCGATTTCCTGTTTTCGCCGTTCCGTACACGTTGCCAAGCATGCCTGCACAGACGCTTCCGCGTCGCGCACTGCTTGTCGGTACTCGTCACTGTACAGAAATCCGCCGTTTGTCAATGTCAAAAACAATTCGGTATTCGTTTCCGGCGCAAATGCCTCTCGCATCAGATAAACAAAGCAGGAGAGACTGCCGTTGCCGACCGTCGTCGTCCCCCGTTCAAAGTTAATATAATAGGGAGTGCTGACGATTGCAGTAAGCCGGAATGTGGTTTGCGAAAGTGTATCCAACGTAGCCGCGTCATTTTCTTCCGAGATCGTAATGATTTTTCCAAGATCCGATGCGTCAAAATAGCGGGAATCGCCCGCACATTCCCCCGGATTTTGCGGAAGCGTACCGGCAAGCACCTGTAACTGATTGATCTGCCGCGTCATGGAATGCAGGCGCATGGCGCACAACTGTGCGCCTTCCTTTTGTGCAAGCACATCCAGCTGATATGCCCCTTCTGCGGCTTTCACGCCGGGAAGCGCCGCAAAGCTTTGCACATCCTCCGCAGAAATGCCAAGCGTAGACAGCAGACGGTAATCATACAGAGCGTACTGCGTGACATACCGATTGCCGGTTTCCAGCATGGCATCCTGACAGACAGACAATCCCGCAAAAAATCCGACGCCGAGCGCAACGATGGCAAGCAGTGCGAGATACCGTCCAAGCGTTTGGGTAATTTCGCGGAAAATGTGCTTTCGGAATGCGGTATTCACGGGTATGTCCTCCTGTTTTTAGATTTGATTTATGAAATAGTACGAACAAAAAAAGTGCTGAAAACATGCAGGATTCGACTTACTTCGATTTGTTTTCCGAAAGATCATCCGGAAGCGGCAAATCCTCTGCCGGAAGCGCGGAGGGGGAAACGCGATACAGACGTTTGAGCAGATACAGCATCACTGCGCCGATGAGGATAAACGCAAGCGACCAGAACTGCGACGGGGAAATCACGCCGAAAAACTGTCCGCGATGGTCGCCGCGCAAAAATTCCAAAGCAAACCGGAACGCGCCGTAGGCAAACAGATATACCGGCATATTGTACCGGAATTTCTTTTTCAGAAGCAAATAGGACAAGACGCCGAACAGAAGGAACAAGAACACCGCCTCGTACAGTTGCGTCGGGTACACCGGACGCGGCAGGCGCGGAAACTTAACGCCCAACACACTGTCCGTTTCTTTTCCGTAACAACATCCGGCAAAAAAGCAACCGACGCGTCCGAACGCGTGTGCAATCGTGATACAGCAGGGCGCAATATTCAAAATCTGCCGCATGGTGCCGTGCAGGCGCCGACGGAACAGAAAATATCCCAAAAGGAACGTCGCAACACCGCCGACAAGTCCGCCAAGGAAGGTGATTCCGCCGAAATGAAAGCCTCCCGCGGGATCTTCGATATAATTATACAACGCCTGAAACAGCGCCGCCGCCCCAAATCCAAGGACGATCGAAGCGATCGCATTATAAAAAATAAAATCCAAAAAGTCCGTGTGCATAGCCGTTTTTTTCCCATATCCATACAGGACAAGAAAATTGGCAAGCAGACCGACGGCGATCATCACGCCGTACATATGAACGCGCCAAAAAATAGGATCCGGTAACATAGTCATCCTCCGTATGATCGATTCTCAGGATAAATTCATTATACAGCAAATTTATGAACGGCGGGGAACAAATTCGGGAAAAACTTCTGACAAAATCTTTCCGCACGCAGGATATTTTTTCAAAAATGCCTTGCATTTTCGTTTTCTTTATGATACAATCATGCTAACATCCCAAATCGGGTAAGGAGGAACTTATGATTCACGTTACAGTTTGGAACGAGTATCAGCACGAAAAGTGCGAGGAAGACATTGCAAAGATCTATCCGGAGGGCATTCACGGCGCCATTGCCGCATTCTTAGGAAAAGAAGAAGATATGGAAGTGCGTACCGCCACCTTGGATATGCCGGAACACGGCTTGACAGACGAAGTCTTGGACTGGACCGACGTATTGCTTTGGTGGGGACATATGGCACATGAAAAAGTCAGCGAGGAAGTCGCGATGAAAGTACGGGATCATATCTTACGCGGCATGGGCTTTCTTGCGTTGCACTCTGCCCATAATTCCAAACCCTTCCGGTATACGCTCGGCACCTCCGGCGCATTGAGTTGGAGTGGCGTAGACAGAGAGCGCGTCTGGGTTTGCACACCGTCCCATCCGATCGCACAGGGGATTCCCACTTCCTTTGAACTGGAGCGGGAGGAAATGTACGGCGAACCGTTCGGCATTCCGACACCGGATGACAATGTGTTTATCAGCTGGTATCGCGGCGGCGAAGTTTTCCGTTCCGGTTGTACCTTCCGTCGCGGCGCAGGCAAGATCTTTTACTTTTCCCCCGGGCACGAGAGTTTTCCGACTTACTACAACCCGATCATTCAGAAAATTCTGATCAATGCAATTCGCTGGGCAAAACCGGTCGTGAAAGAACCGCCTTTCAGTTGCCCCCAGATCAAAACCGCACCGGAAGCCTCCCGTCCGGATTTTCATCTTTGATTTTCAGAATTTTCCCCATTACTCCCATTTCCCTTACATATCGGCATCCGACGGATTTCCGTCGGATGCTTTTTTACTTTCCCGCATAAAACTGTGCAATATGGGCGATGCTCTCGGTAAGAAACGGGGGGGACGCGCATGCATACTTTTCGCGGTTATTATTTCCGGCATCAAAATGAAAACCAAACCCTTGCGCTGATCGTGGGAAAAAGTACGGATAGCGCATTTATCCAAGTCGTTACCGAGGAGGGATCCAAGCTTTACCCCTTTGCAACCGCTGACTTCACGGACTGCATCCGGGTTGGAGACAATCAATTCAGCAAAGATGGCATACATCTTGCCCTGCCAGGGCTATCCGGCGACATCCGCTATCAGCATCTGACACCGCTTCGCTCCGATATTATGGGAATTTTTCGCTTTTTCCCGATGCAATGCCGTCATACTGTGGTCAGTATGCGGCATGTGTTGAACGGAACTGTATGGTTGGACGGGAAACCGCTCTGCTTCGATGGCGGAAGCGGCTATGTGGAGGGAGACAGCGGCCGATCGTTTCCGCGCGAATATCTATGGATCGCCGCACATGATCTGCCGAACGGAGATGCGTTTTTCCTGTCCGTTGCGGAGATTCCGTTCTGCGGATTCCGTTTTTCAGGCGTAATCTGCGTCTGGATGCTGCACGGAAAGGAATACCGCTTTGCCACTTATCTCGGTGCCAAAGCGCAGATAACAGACCGGCGCGTGGAAATCACACAGCATGCTTTTCGGGTGGAAGCGGAAATTCTGCATGTCGGAGCAGCACATCCGCTTGCCGCGCCGCAAAACGGACGGATGACCGCCGCCGTGCGGGAATCCAACTGCGCGCAGGTTGCGCTCAAGCTCTATCAACATGAAACTTTGATTGCGTCTGCCACCAGCCGCCGTGCGGGATTTGAACGGCGTACAGGATCACAGGTAAGGTAAAAATACAGGAAATCCCGAATGTGGAAAATCAAACTTTGAGATTTCTTCTTTTTCATTTTCAAAACACAAAAAGTAAATGAAATATTTCCATGCTTTTAAAAACAAAACATTTTCGTTATTGAGAATTCATTTTATTTTCGTGCTTTTTTCTATTCTTTCGACAAGATTTTTCACTTTTCAAAATATTCAACAATCCCTTTAAAAATCGCGTTTTTTCGTTTTTCCTCACACATCCGGATGTGCTTTCCGGTATGCGCTCGGCGTTTTTCCTGTTTTTTTGTGAAAAACACTGGAAAAATAGTTGGCATCTGAAAAGCCGCAGGCGAGTGCGATCTCCGTAATCGTCGCGCGGGAATAACAGAGCAGATGTTTACTCTGTCGGATCCGAAGTGCCATTAAATATGCCTGCGGCGTTTGTCCGGCAAGTTCCGTAAACGTATGATGCAGATAGCTTTCGGAAACATACAACGCGCGCGCCATCTGCGCCTGCGTCAGCGGTTCTCCGTAGTGATCGCATAAATAGGCGATCGCCGCGCGGTAAAGTTCCCCTTTTCGCCCACCATACACGCTTTCCGTCTTAGCTTGCGCATACAGCTTTTCAAACAGGTATCCGAGCGGTGTAATCGCTGCCTGTACCGTCTGTGCGGGCGGAATCTGATCGGTCAGCGCGCTTTGGTAGCGCGCTGTGAGCGTTTCATAGACAGCATGCGGGAGCATTTGCGCAAGATGCGTCCGTTTCGCCAAAGCTTCCGGCAAGCGTCCCCGATAGCCGGAGACATGGATCTGTGCAATGCATGTTTCTTCCGCAAAAACGCCCATCCGATATTCCTCTACGCCGGCGTAGCAACAGCCGTAGCAAAGCTCTGCGGCACACTGTTTGCGCACTTTATTTTTCTGCGCAATACACCGCTGAAAAGAAAGCGGTTGTGATTTCAAATACGCGCAATACGGATTGGTATGGATCTCATACTGACACAAAATCGGATAATAAGGCGCAAAAACCGGATCCAACGCGCTGAAACTCACGTCCAGATGTCCGGACTGTCTCAAATAATCCGTAAATGCAAGCAGATCCTGTAAAACCGTGGATTGCATGGTATCACCTCAAAAAAAGCTGAATTTTCAAGTTTTTACTGGAAAAATCGAATGCGGAATCGAAATTCTTGCTGTATACTGACAGTATAGCACAAAGCTGCGGAAAACGCAAGTGCGGAAAAGAGGAATTTTGTATGCAGACTTGGACAGAGCCGGCAAAACAATTACCGGTATCGGCAAAAACGGAAATTCTGGTGGCGGGAAGCGGTCCCGCAGGCATTGGTGCGGCGCTCCGCGCTGCGCGGATGGGGCATTCGGTGATACTGGTAGAAGCGCAGGGACAGGTTGGCGGCATTGCGACTGTCGGCATGATGTCGCATTTTGTCGGATGGTCCTCCAGCCTGATTTTACAGGAGCTTTATGAAAAAGGCCTGCATGCGTATCCGGAATACGGAGATGCGCCGCGGGAACGGGAGCCGCATATGATCCACCACGAACGGTTAAAAACCGTACTGTGGGATCTTCTCACGCAGGCAGGGGTGCACGTCCTGCTCTATACGTTTGTATGCGGCGTAGTCAAAGAAAACGATCGGGTACGCGGCGTTATCATTGAAAACAAGACCGGACGGAGCGTGATCCTTGCCGACCGCATCATCGACGCAACCGGCGATGGAGACGTCGCGGAAAAAGCAGGCGTTCCGTTCACATTAGGACGGGAAACGGACGGCAAAATGCAACCCTGCACCATGATGTTCTCCATCGGTGGCGTGGACACTGCGCATGCGGTCTTTCCGGGGAGCTTTGAATCCAAGGTACAGACGGAAGCGGGCGAATTGCAACAGCTTGCCAAGGAAACCCTTCCGCATCCGGCTGGGCATCTGTTGGTGTACCGTTCCACCATTCCCGGCGTTGTGATCTGCAATATGACCAACGCCATCGGAATTGACGGAACAAAAGCGGAAGATCTGACGCGCGCCACGCATCTCTGCACCACACAGCTCGCGCCGATCCTCGCATTTTTGCACCGGTACGTACCGGGATATGAAAATGCCTATCTGTTGGGGAGCGCTTCTCTGCTCGGTATTCGCGAAACCCGTCATTTTGCGGGACGCGCCTCCCTTTCGGCAGACGATATTCTGAACGCAAAGCTGTTTGACGACTGGGTAGTAAAGCAAGCGTACTTCAATTTTGACGTACACAACCTGACCGGGGCAAGCCTTGATAAAACCGGCGTACAGGCGCATTTTTCCCAAACTGCGTCTTACAGCATTCCCTACGGGTGTTTGCTTCCGGAAAAGGTGGAAAACCTGCTTCTCAGCGGACGGAATATCAGCGGCTCTCATCTTGCACATTCCAATTTCCGCGTCATGCCGATCTGCATGGCGATCGGGGAAGCGGCAGGCGCCGCCGCTGCTCTCAGTCTCACGCACAACTGTCCGCTTTCGTCCGTTCCGGTTGCGGAAATTCAGACCGCCGTCAGCAAAACCTGATTTGTCACAAAACCGCACCGTTTTACCATTGTATCAGACGATTCCAAGCAAAAAGCCCAAGACGTTGAAACCGTCTTGGGCTTTTTGCTTTTGATAGACTCATGCAGGGAAAGAATCCGAAAAAACGCACACATACCCGAATGTTCGGAAAATGTGTGCGTTTGGATTCGGAATAGGCGCCGGGCGTCTTATCCGACGATACCGGAACGTTCGATACCCTGAATCAGATAGCGCTGGCAGAACAGATAAACAATCAGAAGCGGAGCAAGAACGAGAAGTCCACCCGTATTCTTAATCGCAGATTCATACAGTTCTTTCTGTTCAAACGCCGTATTCAGCGATTGCGGAACCGCAATGATACTCGGCATCAAAATCAGCTGATTGCCAATGGAACTGGTCGGGAAGAACAACTGCGTATAGAAGTTATCCGTCCACTGCCACGAAAACGCGAACAGGAACACCGTAATCATCATCGGCACAGACAGCGGAATGATGATCTTGATAAAGGTCTTAAACGGACCATACCCGTCGATATACGCGGATTCTTCCAATTCATCCGGCACGCCGCGGAAGAACTGCCGCATCATAAAGATATACAGACCGTTCTTGAACGCAAGTCCCGTTAAAGATAGCATGGACATCGGCGCATAGGTACCAATCAAGCTGATGTACGGTTTCGGGATCAATCCGATCTTGTTCAAAAGCGTCATCAGATACAGCGGATCAAAATACCGGAACGACACGTACATAGAGTAACGTAACGTAGAGTGCGGCACGACCATGGTGAACAGTACCAAGAAGAAGATAAATCCGCTACCTTTGAATTTGAACTTTGCAAAACCGTATCCGATCAGTGTGCAGATGAAGGTTTGCATGATCCCGCAAAGACCGGACAGCACAAAGGTATTGAACAATGCCTGGAAATATTTCTGATCTACGATAATCGCGCGATAGGTGTCAAGCGTGGGATATTTCGGAATCAGTTTGACCGTTACATCCACAAAATCTTTTTGGCTCATAAACGATCCGGAGATCTTGGAGAAAAACGGGAACAAAATGACGAAAGAAATGCCCAGCAACAGAACGGTACGGAAAATCTTGAATACGACCGTTTTAAAGAATTTTGCAGAAAGATATTTCAGTTTGAATCGTGTCCAACGGTCGGTGCGATCAAACTCTACGCGAATTTTGTTTTTGCTTTCGCGTTTGATTTTCGGTGCGGTTTGTACTTGATTCATGATTTTCCCTCCCCTCAGTCACGACGTTGATAGAACACAACTGCGGACATGATTGCCGCAACGATTCCAATGGCTACAAGGATGATCGCGAAATAGATCCACGACATCGCGGAACTCAGCACAGATTGCCCCGGTTTGGTATAGACATTGGAAATATACTTCATAACGGTATTCCCGCTGTCTGTAAAGGAGTCGATTACCGTATAAATGGTATTTACCAAAATCATCGGACTGATCATCGGGAAGGTAATCTTCCAGAAGGTTTCCCATGCGGACGCACCGTCAATGGAACAGGATTCATAGATCGCGCCGGAAATGGATTGCAGCCCGGCAAGGAAAATCAACATCTGTACACCGGAACGGTTGATGATATTATAAATACTGTTGATCAACCCAATTACATAGGTAGCAAGATCCGTACCAATCGCCATGTTCTGGAACAGGGCTGTCAGGTCGGTCGCCGATACAATTTCCGTGACCGCGCTACTTCCGGTACCGGTATCAATTCCACCGGACGAATTCTGATAGTTTTGCATCAGATTGTTTGCGTCCAGATCACTGATCAAACCGGTACTGATGATAACCGGAACGAAGAAGATCGCACGGAACACGGCTCTGCCGAACATTTTCTGATTCAGCATCACCGCCATGAAAAGCGCGAAGATAACGATTGCCGGAATATCCAACACAAGCTGTTTCAATCCGGATACCAATGTGGTCGTAAAATCTGTATCCTGAAAAGCATCACTATAATGCTTGAAACCAACAAAAGTCGTTTCATAACTTGCGCCCGCAATGGTTTTGACATCGCACAGCGTAAACCAAATGGAATCTTTGATAATCGGCAGATACACCAGCAAAAAGCCGATAATGAAAGGAAGAACGAACAACCATCCTGCACGGGCTTTCCGCTTATCGAGAGAAGCGACCTTACGGCGTTTGATCGGTGCTGTTGCTTGCTTATTCAATTTTATTTCGCTTGTCATTTTTCAACACCTCTCATTCAATGACCGCCTTGATATGCGGTAGCAGACAGAATCGTCTGATAGCCCAGCGCCGGAATCTCCACTCCATCAACGACCACCGCGACGCGGTTGTAGTTGAGGATAAAGGAAGTCCCGTTCTCATAGGTTACGCGCACAATAGAGCCGTCGGAAATTGTATACTTCGCCGTGATTTCTTCCTCTGTCAATCCGATTGCTTCATCGTAAGCAATATCGCTTTCCGAACGAATACGGGCACCCTGAACAAATTCATGGTTGACAATCAGCATCGTCTGTAAATCTTTGAGCACGGCATTCAGTTCTTTATAAGTGGAAATCACGTCTTCTTTCCAAATCGCAAAGTCAATGGAGTAATACTTGGTAAGGGACGGATCCTCTTTGAGCTTACTGGTATTCTGCATCGCAAGGATGAAGTACGGCGCCGCGCCGTTTTCAATGATCTTCAGCTTTTCATAGCGCATGTCGCTTGCCATGTTGGTCGCACTGCCCGCAAACTGTATGCATCCGTGCAAAACCATACCGACAAACGGCACCGACTGGCTGGTATACAGGTAATTACTGCTGCTAAGCGACACATTCAATAAGTGCGTCACATACGGCAGAGCATAAACGTTACCGCCATCGGACATGATGTTTCCGTAAGTTGCCTTCAACCGGTTGAGCATCTGCTCCGTCAGTTCCTGTGCTTCCTGTCTGACATAGGGATCTTTTTCATCAAAATCGGAGTTCAGATCTCTTGCAAGCGAAGAAACGGAAATTCCGATATGCTGATCGTATGCTTCCATTGCCACAATGAACTTCTTATAGAATCTGCCATAAGCTTCCGGAGAGATGACCACCGCATTGTTAGAAGAAACAGTGAATACCTGGTAAGACGGGTTATACGAGACAGCGGAAATATACCGGTTGTCAATCGTCTTTACCGCATCCTTCCGATAGCTGAAACCATCGAAAGAACCGGTCTTGCGCAAGTAGGTGAAATCGAATTCCGGATATACCCCGAATCCCTTTTGCATGGCATACTGCACAAACTCGTTATATCCGTCATCTCCGCCAAGCTGCTTGACAAATTTGACTTTGGTGGGCACAGTGGAAATCATACCGCCGTTGGTATAACCGGTCAGACGGAAGTTGACATTGGTGATACCGGAGCTCTCCAACACATCATACATCGCGGTAAGATCCGCAAAGGTCGTTAACGGCGTTTTCACCGTGATCGGAATGCTGAGGAACGTATCTTTGGTGTCAATGGCGCCGAAAGACTCGATATACAGCGGGATATTGCCCTTGACCTTGGTTTCGTTCTGTTTCGATTCATCACGAAGGGTGAGTTGCCAATCGTCCTGCTCATCTTTCGTCAGATCCATCGTATAGACATCTTCCACACCGGACAACCGATGCAAAGTACCATTGGACAGCAGGTAATCCCGGTAAACGTTTGCCATTCCGACATAGCTTGCTTCATAGTAAGAACGGATACCGTTTTCTTCCGCCACATCCGGATCCGTCAGGAATATATACCGGATTTTGCAGTCATCGGTATATTTTCGATCGGAGACAACCGTCCATTTGGCGTCTGCCGCCGCAGAGTTTGCTGCTTTAAGGTTGTAGGCGTCCTGCGGCCGCGGATAGAACGAAGCATAAATGAAGTTGTATTTATGCGCGCTATTGTGTTCGGAGGTAATTGCTGCCATGGATTCGCCGGATTCAATGATGGCAAAGAAGCCGCGATCCATCTTCTTCTTTTCGTAATCGGTGTAAGTCTCCGGGGTGGGAAGTTCCACTTCGATTTCTTCTCCGGTTTCGGGATCGATCTCGGTCTTTGTCGTCCGCGTGAAGGTCTTTTCATAGCCGACTGCCCCGACAAAGTTTTCCACGGAACCAAATACAGGGAAACGCACCTTTTCAGAGTTGGTTGCGGCACTGTCATGGAACGAATAATCCGTGCCATAAACTTTGCCGAACTTGGCACCGCCGATGGTGGCATTATTCCCCTTGACATCCTCAAAGCGAATCAGCGTACCGCTGCCGTCCGGCAAGAAGTTATAGCCGGTATAGTCGGCAGAACCTGCACCCATATACGGCAGGACGCTTGCGCTGACCAGCGTATAGGAACTTTCGTCAAAACGGATGCTGTTTGCAGGGAGATTGACTGTCAAACCGGTATCATCCAGACTATATTCCAATGACAGCTTGAACAACGGCATATTGGAATCTTCCGGCGTATATTCCGTAAGATCATAGTCATATTCCAGTTCTTCAAAGGTGTAGTTCGGGCACCATCTGCGGATGATGGTCTGCAATTCAATCAAGTGCTTGGACGAAATATTCTCTGCGTCCAACAGATACAACACATAGTAACGGTTGTTATCATCCGGATTTTGTTTCCGGAGGATCGGATACTCCTCCTGCATTTTTGCGATTTCCGCAGGGGTATTGGCAACCGTATCGTTCGGATCGAGCGGATCGTTATACCAGTTTAACAACTTGGTCTTGTCTTTTTCGTCCTCGATCTTATCCAAGATCATGGTTTTGAAGCGGTTGGCTTCAATGGAGTAAGGAACAAGGTTTCTGGTTTTGATCTTACCCATGGTGTACGCAACGGAAAATCCGTTTTTCGTCATCTGGATGGAGATCTGTCCTTTGGCGGCAGCAGATTCATAGCTGTACAACTTGGTTTCCACATTGTTCTGACTGTAGGTCAGCACCACTTGGGAAAGCATCTGTTTTTTCAACGCATCACTGCCGAGCGTTGCGAGATCGTACGGTGAGGAAAACAAAATCTGTCCGGTTCTGAGATTTTTGACTGCAATCTCACCGGTATCTTCCTCAATACGCAATTCATAGCCGCCACGGATTACGGTATATTCCGATTCCATGGAATCGAATTTTTCTTCTGCCGTGTGGAATACTTGCTTCAAATAGTCCGTGTTTGTCTGTGTGCCGGTGCCGCCGGAAGTGGTTTCCGCCGCAGAGACGGAAAACATGCCAAAGGGAACGACAGTGCAAACGACCAGCAGAAGGGCTATCAATTTGGTTTTGAATTTATGAACGGTATTCATATTCGTTTTCTCCTTCCCGAAATACTGGTCACATACGGTAAGAAATTTCTGTTATGATCTGCGAAACAAAGGAAATCATCTTTGTAAGCAGAGTCGAGAACAGAACCGCGATAAACATGATAAACACCATGCCGACAATGGTTGCAATGGTGATTAAAATGTTTTTGCCAAGAGAATAATCATGTGTCACCAACGTGCCGAAGAAGAGCAACAATCCCACCCAAATCCATGCAATCGTCACAAGCAAGGATACAAGTCCCGTTTCGCTTGCGGAGAGCGCATGCGTCAAAGCCGTTGCGGGGATCATCAACAGCGGCAGAGGTGCAAGCGAATAACTGGAAGCAATGAAAATGTCCTTAAAGCTCCCTTCGCCGTCAAACAACGTAGTGAAGCACCAGTTCGCGGTGATAAACAGCAAGAGCGGAACAATCACTGCGGTAATCTGAATCAGAACGGAGGTGCTATCGCCACCGCGCGGGTTAAACACATAGGCTTTTCCGACTGCATTATAGGTAAATGCCAAAATCGTCAAAGCGATATAGAACAACGCACCGCGTACCGATCCGCGTTTCTCACGCTTCAGATCCCAGAAGCCGTCAAACGGATGGAAGATCAAATGGAATGCATACAAAATCTCCTGTCCGAACGTTCGCTTCTTGCCGGACACCGCCACACGGTCGTTGACTTTCTTCGCAAAACGTGCAAAGAACACCACACCTGTAATCAGCGCCGCCGCAATGACAAGAATCAAAGGAAGGTAATCCTTGACCACCTGCTTCCGCATCATCTTGAATGCATTGGAATAGTTCTCGGTGTCATATGCTGCCTGATACTTCTCCATTGCCAGTTCATATTCGCCGGAACGGTAATAAGCTTTTCCGATGCCGACATACGCAACGTCGAAGTTGTTATTTCGCTGTAAGATGCGTTGCCAGTTATTAACCGCGTTGTCATACAAACGGTCGTTGTTGTCTTTGATTGCCTGAATCAGAATATCGCCGTATTCTGTACGTTGATAAACCGTGATATTACGTTTCGGCGCATCCATGACGAGTAAAGCGGAACCGCTGTATGCAATGCCCGTAACATCGGTCAAGGTTCCCAACTGGTTGCCAAGATCGCCGAACGCATACAAAAGGTTGCCGTTATCATCATAGGTAAAAAGCTTCATACGGTTGGCATCGGCAATCGACCAGGTGCCTTCCGGTCCGAGTGCAACGTCCACAATTTTAGAAGGACCGGTCGCACGGTTTCCAAGCACGGTGTTATTCAGGACATCCACTTCACCGGAGGGGGCAAAGAAGCCGTTTCGCTTCATAATATCCGCACCGCTGGAGTTGAATTTCTTGACCGGTGCATAGTCGCCGGATTTCTCCGTAATTGCCGCTTGCTGTTTGCTTTCATCAAGAGAAGAAATGGTGACGTAAATAAATCCGTGATCGTCGATGGTAATATTGTTGTATTCTTTGGAAAGATATTTGACGGAATTCTGACGCTGATCCGCACTCTTGAAGCGGTTCCAGAACTGTTCCAACGCATTGTACGTAACTTTCTGCGCACCGATAAATCCGACAAACGCGCCTTCTTCTGTCATGGCGATGATACCCATGTAGGTCGTGGAAGATACGACATAGACACGACCGGAGTTGTCTGCCGCAAGTGCAATGGGACGGTAAACGGCGTTATCACCGAACACGTCAGATTTCGGTTCTTCGATCACCTTATAGAACACTGCGCGGTTCAACTGCTTTTCAAAGATGACAATCCGGGCGTTATTGGTATCCGCGACATAAATGCGGTTGCCTTTGACATAAACGCCTTTGGGGTTGTTGAACGTATCCGGGACACCTTGATCGTTGGTGAATTCCTCAAGGATAAACTTGCAGCTGTAATATTTATCAATCACGACGATCCGGTTGTTGCCGGCATCTGCGACATAAATATCGCCATCGTCATCCACAAAAATATCACTTGGGCTGTTGAAATCCTTTTCCATACCGAAAGAGCGATAATTCAGCACGCGTTCCGGCGTATAGGCATCGGGGGATTCCAGGAATTCTCCGTCGATGGAATAGGTGTAAGTGGTATATGCGGAGGCAAAGGTCGAGACGCCGAATACGCCAAGCGTAAACAGGCACATCACCAGCGCAAGAATTCGGGTTATTTTCGTATTCATACGCGCGCCTCCTTAATCCTTCATACCGGACGTCGCCATCGTCTCGATAATGTTACTTTGCGTAATGATAAAGACGGTAATCGGTACAATCATCATCACCACGGTACCTGCGGCACTTGCACCTGCACGTACCACACCGTCTGCCGCGATCTGCGAAATCGCGTAGTTAAAGGTTTTGAGTTCCTCGGATTGAATATACATGGAAGCTCCTGTATTCCACAAATCCTTGAATGTATACACGATCAAGGTCAGCCACGCGGGCTTCACCATCGGCATGGCGATATTCCAATAGGTATACATTTCACTCGCGCCATCCAATCGTGCGGATTCCAGCACCTGATCGGAGACGCCACTTTCCATAAACTGCTTCATCAAATAAAGACCGAGCGTTGCGCCCCATGCCGGAACAATCTGTGCGAAATAAGTATCGATCCAGTGCAGAGCGGACATGGTGATGAAGTTGGTAATAGCGGAAACTGTGGAGTGGAACATCAGGGACATGACGATCAACTTGAACATGAACTTGCCGCCGGGGAATTTGATCTTGGAAAACGCGTATGCCGCCATGGAGGCAAGCAACAGGTTTCCGAATGTACCTGCCACGGAGATAAAGACCGTATTGAACAGGTATCTGGAGAACGGCACCCAAGAGGTTCCCATAAGGGTAAACAAGTCGGTAAAGTTCTTGAAAGTCGGTTTGGTCACGTAGAAACGCGGCGGGAACTGCCACAATTCATCCAACGGCTTCAGTGCCTGCATGACGGTATACACCATCGGCAGGAACATGAAAGCACCCATAATGACCAAGAATATGGTAATTCCGGCGTCGCCTCCCGCCGAGCGGTTGAGCACGACTTTATGTTTTCTGGTTCTGAGTTTTTTCATAAATCAGTGCCCCACTTTCGACAAGAGTTTCTTCACCAGCGCGTTTGCGCCGATCATGATTACGAATAAGACGGTTGCAATGGCGGAAGCATAGCCGATTTCAAATCGTTGTCCGCCGTAGTCATCCAAATGGTGCATAATAGTGTGCGCAGCATAGTCCACAGACGGGAAGCCGCACAGTGTGGTAACGACGGAACCAAAACCGAAGGAACCGGTGATTGCCATGATTGCACCGAACATCAACTGCTCTTTCATCATCGGCAAAGTCACAAACCAAAGCTCCTGCCAACGGTTTTTCACGCCGTCCACTGCCGCCGCCTCATACAGGGAACGATCTACGGTCTGCAAACCTGCGATAAAGGAAAGGAATGCGGTACCGAGGGAGGTCCAAAGTGCAACGACGATACACAGCGGCATCACATAGCTGGCATTCTGGAACCACTGAATCGGGCTGTCGAGGAACCCCAATTTGATTAACCAACCGTTTACCCATCCGTATTCATCACCGGAGAAAAGCGTACCCCAAATGAGGTAGACAGAACCGGAAATGGACGGAGCATAGAAGATCAAGGTAACGACTGCGCGGATCTTTGGCGGAAGCTCATTGATGAACCATGCGATCAAGAAGGACATCAGGTAAGATACCGGTCCTGTGATCGCGGCAAAGATCAACGTATTCTGGCATGCGGTAATAAAAATATCATCATCAAGAAACAGGTTGATGTAGTTGCTTAAGCCGACGAATCCCGGCCATTGCAACATATTAAAATCGGTCAGACTGAATACCATGGAAAGCAAGACCGGCACGACGGTAAAGACGATAAAGATGAGCATAAACGGCGCCACCATAAAATAGGCAACTTTATTTTTCTTCATCTCACGCTTCGTCCACTGCCATTTGGTCATTTCGCTTTTCGAAACAGGCTTCTTTCCTGCCTTCGCTTCTGCGGTTTCTGGCATTGTGTTTTCAACTCCTTCAAAAAGATTTGTTGCTTGTGTCTTGGCTTAGAATCACTGTTTCAAACTCAGTATTCGTAATATTCCAAATGGAATTCTTTCCGTTTGCGTGAAATTTCCTTATTGATGTCAATAATCACGTCCAGCAGCGCTTCTTCTGCATTTTCACCGGTAGAGGTTGCGTCCTGGTTATACACGGCAAGGAACGCGAACTTCACATAACGGGAAATAATATAACTGCCGGGGTATTCGGGAATACCGACCAGATTTTTCATCTGTGCCGCCAAAGCGCGATACTCACTGGTGCTCCAAGGCATTTCTGCCAGTGCCGCCTCATTTGCGGTACTGTACTTCGCGGCAGAACCCATCAGCGCCTGTAACTCACTGCCGTAATGGGACTGCGCTTTTTCGGATACGAACCAACACATCAGTCTCCATGCGTCCTGTTTGGTTGCTTCTTCCACGCCTCTCGGCATCACAATCGCGGAGGTGGAAGCAACGGAAACATTATCAATATAGGTATTGCCGTCCGCGTCCACTTTTTCATAGCCGGGCAACGGTGCAAATTCCCAAAGTCCGCGCAACTCGGACGCGTAAACAATCAAGTTATTGTAAGTTTCGTAAGAGCAGATACCGATCGGCATTTCACCGGTACGGAAACGGGTTGCAAAATCGTAGGTCAGCGGGAAACGGTATTCCTCAAACATGCTCATCAACGTATCAAACGCAGTAAGCGCTTCTTTGGAATCCAAATTGATCCGCCGTCCGTCTGTATCCTTGCTCGGATACATCGTGCCGCCCATTTGATACAGAAGCATCTGCAAGCCGCCTTCATAAGTCGGGAATGCGACGGTCATGTTGTTGGTCTGCAAGATCGGCAGAATGGAATAGAATTCATCCCATGTCCGCGGCACACTGAGCCCCAACTCTGCAAAGACGTCCATCCGATAGAACATCATGCTGAACGACTGCGTACTCGGCAAACCGTAAGTCAACGGCTTCTCTCCATTGCCAAGATTGAGCTTCAACGGCGTCATTGCGGCTTCATTGAACCACTTGACGACATCTTCATAGTTATAATCCGGGTTGGTATCGGAGAACTGATCGAGCGGGATCAGTGCGTCACGAATCGCCCAGTTGATGGTGTCCGCGCTTCCTAAGAAGGAAACGTCCGGTCCGATGCCTGCAAGCACGGATTGAAGCAGACCGCCCGCGACCAGTTTCAGCTCTACGTTGATGGTGTGACCGAACAATTCTTTGGTTTGCGGCGTAAATTCATTATCAATCAACTGACGCAAAATCTGTGCTCTGTCACGACCGCCGGTAAACCAGATTTCCACTGTGGTCGCATCGCTTCCGAGATCTTCATCCGTTGTGGATCCGATGGAGTTGTAGTCGGTGGTAAAGGATTTTGCAAACTGTTGAATTTCAAACCATGCGGCACGGAAAAATCCGGCTTCCGCTTTCGGCAGTTTTTCATCCACGCCCTGGATCGTAAAATAGTCTACTTCCAAGGATTGCTGTTGGGAAGTATAAAGCCAAGTACCGAGGGTACCAAGGTAACTCTTTAAGTTGGTCAGGTTCGGCGCGACCTCCGACTCTTTGGAGGACATACGCTCTACCAGGTTTGCGACCTTGTTCAGCGTTGCAACATGAGAACCGCGCGTTCCGGTGATCTCATACAACCGCTCTGCAATCGCGTTCAGACGGTCGCGCTGGGTACGCAGATTTTTAATGGTATCCGGAATGATGGTGAAGAAGTTGTAAGTACGGTAAGTATCCGGCGACGCACCGGTGATCATCAGGATCTTGAGGTAGTCGCTGTTCAATTCGTTCAGAATATCGGAGACTTCACGCAGAACTTCGCTCATCTGCCCCAGCACCACTTCAAATTCGATGCTGTACGTTTTGCCGGCTTCAAAATAGAACAGGAACGTGTCGTTACCGTCATTCAGCGCCGCGCTCTGCCAGTCATCCGCATAGTTGAATTGCAGATAGTTGGCTTCTTCAAACGGGATTTCCCCGTTGATCCGGATCCGGCGGGAGGTGTACATACCGCTGAGCAAGCTCTGCTTGTAGCGCATTGCGATCTGATAGAACCCGCTTTGGGACACGGTAATCCCGTCATAACGGATCCACTGTCCGACCGTCTGCCACTTGCTGCTGCCGATGGTATTTAATTTAATAATGGAAGGATCCTGCGGATCGGTGATTGCGGAGGTACGGTCATAAATCGGGTAAATGATCTGTTCAGAGGTCTTGGTCGGCTTCTCTGCGTCGATCTTCAAAATCCCGTTCTTCACTTCCGACGCACCGTTTGCTCTGTGTCCCGCAAGATAGTCTGCATAGGACGGATATTTCACGGCAGGTGCCAAAGTCAGCTCATCCAACGTCAGCGGTTCCCGCACGGACTCAAACGTGAGCTCGTGGGTGCCCTCTGTCAGATAGAACGAAAATTCGTCTACATAGTATCCCGTGGAGTCGCACAGCGTGTAAGAACGCCATTCCGGTGCCTGTCCTTTGGTCGGACGGATGTCGTTGCCGTTTGCATCGGTCTGGAATTTTCCGAATTCCTCGGCATACTGATCCACCCAAGCCTTGGTCATCGTTAAGTAGCGTGCTTCGGAGAACGGCATTTTTCCATCGATATAAAGCATCCGCTCAATCGAGGTCGCCTTGTTCCCTTCCGGATAATACGTCAGATGAATCGAGTACATCCCAGTTGCGGGAACTTCGACAATCAATGTGACCTTCCCGTCTTCTCCGGTACGCAGAAATTTACCGGTGCGTCCGCCAAGCTCTGTCACAATCGAAACTTCCGCCGTGGATTTCTCCTCGTCGTAATGTTCCGCAGCGTTGAACTTCGTGGTCGTTGTCGCGCTGGCAACGTCTGTGTGTTCTTTGAGATAGCTTGCGTAGGAAATGGTGTTCAGCAACGCCTGAATTTCCTCATAGGTCTTACTGCCGGTATATCCGGTATCGGACGAATCGGAAGAATCGCCGTCGCCGCCTACGTCATTGTCCGCCGCAAGTGTGGTGAAGCCGAACGCGCTCAGCCCCATCAGCACCGCGAGAAACAGCGCAAGCAATCGTGCAAAACTGTGTTTCTTCATGGATGTTTGCCTCCTAAGCAAAATGTGGTTTCCATTCATACTACCATGCAAAAACCGCCCCATTCGACAAAACAACGATGGGTGACAGGCACTCCATCGTCTCATGCGGCAGTATCGCATTCGCATCGCATACCGCGATTCCGAGTCAGTCCGGTAGCATCGCAATTTGTGGTACTATCATATCATATACCGAAAAAAATGTCAAGTCCCGCACGGCGGGGAATTTTCACCGGTTTTCCGAAAGACACGCCGCAACGCACAACGGGAGCAGACGGAAGATTCTATCTTTTTGGTCACGATATTTGCGACATTTTGAAAAGCAGTCCACTGCAAAAGTGCCGTTTTTCTTGATTTTTTCCCGCCGCTCCTTGAAAAATCTGCTTCTTTTCCTTGACGGAAATATCGGGGTAACCCGACAAACTATTTGGTTTTTCGCACGCCATGCCTCAGGAGAAGCGGAAAAAACTGCTTTTTTGATTGTGCATCTTTAACAAAAAACGAGTCTCTTTTTCTACGAACTGATAAATTGCACAAATCCGGAGCGTTTTTTTCTGAAATTCCCTGAAGTCCCCGTTTTGCCTCTCATTTATTAAAAATCAGAACATCTGTTCTCTCCTTCTTGACAAATTTCGGAAGGCATGCTAAAATGATTCCAGCCCCGAAAATCGAACATTTGTTCTGGCTTATTTGCTCAGAGAAAGGAGTTCTATGAAAGATTGCGTATTCGATACATTCGAGAATTATCAGGTTTTCCGCAAGCTCGCCTCGCTTAAACAGGCGGAGCTGTCCCGCACAAGACGCGATGGCGACGTGGAACAGGAAGAAAAAATCGCCGCCACACTCCGCGATTTGAATCGGAGCATGAAGGCGATTGCCGACCGTATCGACGCATACGCGCCAAACAAGCCGCCGCGCGGCTATAATTCCTTAAAACGAACCGACGACCGCATTTTTCTGCGCTGTCGTTATGTGCTGGGACTCACTATGGAGCAGACAGCGGAAGAAATGCATATCAGCCGTGACACGGCGTATCGCATCCGCCGTCGGATCGCAGATTCCGTCTGACCTCAGCCGCTTTTCCACAGGTATACGCGCCTTCGGCGCACGCCCCATACAGGCAGGCAGGACCGGCTTTTGCAAACAGCAGGGGCGCCGCGTTGCGTGCGAGTTTCAACATCTGACACGCCATCTCCCGAATTTCCCACTGCGCACGATTGCAACAGCGCAAACGGAAGAAATGCCGTAGTTCCCGTACATTCATCGTAAAAATGATCCGGGTATCACAAGCATTGGGCAACACGAAGCGGGCGTCCTCGTTCGCCTGCTTTTCCGCAGCGGATTTTGCCGCTTTTTCCGGCATCCCCGCCGCAAGATTCTTCGCGTAATGTTTTTCAATCAAAAGTGCGCGCAGGCGGTCATAATGTGCCGCGTCCTCCGCCATGGCGCGTTCAAATTCCGCCTTGGCTTCCGGAAGCCCGGCAATTTCCGGCGGCAGAATATACCCGAAATCGCTCTTGGAAACATACCGCTGACTCTGCACGGAAAAAGACGCGATCCGGTGCCGCGTCAGCTGTGCCAGAAGCGCCCGCGACACGCCCTCCACCCCAAAGGTAAACGATGCATGCTCCACCGGACTTTCGTGACCGAGATCCTGTAACATGGCAAGAAACTTCTCCACCTTTTCCGGCGTGAGTTGTTCCATCAGCGTGTCAATATCGCTTTTCGCATAGCATAATTTTGCCGCTGCCGCCACCAGCCGGTCGGCATCCGGCGTATAGGCAAGCAATTCTACTTTCAATTTGGTTTCCATTGTGATCTCTGTCCTTTCCCCGCTATGTTTTCGGATGGTTTTTCTGTATGCATTGTAGCACACTTTGTTTTTTCTGTCAAGTTCTCTTGACGGCTCCCGCAATTCATGGTAAAATAAAAAAGTAACTGATTTTGCGGACATCCAAATTCTGTTTTCCAAAAGGAGCTTTGGTCTTATGAATCCTTCCGGTTTTTTCGCCATGGTCTTTCGCCAAAAATATATCCGCAGATGGGGACTGATGCACAATGTCTGTCCGGAGTCTCTTTCCGAGCATGCCATGGAAGTCGCCACGCTCAGTCATGCGCTTGCCACCATCGGCAACCGTCTGTTTCAAAAAAAATATGATGTCGGCTATGCCGTCTCACTTGCCCTGTTTCACGACGTGCCGGAGGTGTTTACAGGCGATCTGCCCACACCGGTCAAATATCACAGCGACGCTTCCCGCGACAGCTACCGACAGGTGGAAGAACACGCCATTGCCACTCTGTTAGAGAAACTGCCGGCAGAATTACGGGAACCCTATGCGGAGATGCTTCTGCCAAATCCCGCTTTTCCGGAACATCAATTAGTCAAAATGGCGGACAAACTCGCGGCATACTTAAAATGCGTGGAAGAAGAAAAATGCGGCAATCACGATTTCAACAGTGCCAAAGAGACGATCCGCGCCGCTTTGGACGCATATGACGCACCAGAGCTGACTTATTTTTGTGAAAAATTTCTTCCTGCGTTTTCCCTTACGCTCGATCAACTGTAACGCCGAAAAAAGTTTTTCGGTTTTTTGGTCGAACAGTTGTTTTTTCCGAAAAAGTATGCTACAATAAAATCAAAATTACGTCGTTTTCTATCAAACGCGGCAGGCGGGCGCCATTTTCCCGTTTTCTGCCGGAAAGGAAGCCTATGGAACCGTTAACGCCCAAAGAACGCGCTGTCTGTGAATATCTGTGCGAAAAGATCCGCCGGTACAGCTACGCGCCCAGCATCCGGGACATCATGAACGACTTGAATATGAAAAGCACCTCCACCGTACATGGCTATTTGAATCGTCTGGAGGAAAAGGGATACATTCAGAAAGAAAGCGGCAAAAGCCGCGCTTTACGCCTCGGACAAAATCACACCGAGCGCAAAGGCATCGCACGGGTACCATTGCTCGGACGGGTACAGGCAGGACAACCGGTCCTTGCCACACAAAGTCTGGAGGGATACCTCGACGTGCCGCTTCCGCCGTCCTATGCGCCGAGCGAATTATTCGCTTTGAAGGTGCGCGGAGAAAGCATGCGCGACGCGGGAATTCTCGACGGCGATACCGTGGTGGTACATAAAACCTCCACCGCGCAGAACGGCGACATTGTCGTTGCCCTCCTTGAGGAGGAAGCTACCGTAAAAGTATTCTATCAGGAGGCCGGACATTTCCGCCTGCAACCGCGCAATCCGGATTTCGAACCGATCCTGACGAAGGATCTGCTGATCTTAGGCAAGGTGGTCATGGTGTACCGCCTGTTGCCGTAAGGAGGCGAAACATGAACGAAGCGTCTTTTTTGCTACGCCGTCATAAGATACAGTTTTGGGCATTCGGATGCGGCGGTATGCTCATCTCCTGCTTTCTGATTCAGTTTCTTCTGTACCGGCTCAATATTTATGCCGCCGACACACCGCTCACCGCGTCTTCCGCAAAAGCTTTGCAGGTGCTGTATGAGATTCTCGCCTGCGTCATGCAATACTTAAAGGTGATCGCCGTATTTCTTGCCATGACCGTTGCATTTACCCAGCTTTACTGCCGCGGTACCCGCTTTTTCGCCATCGGCATGTTCTTTTTATGCCTTTTGCCGTACTTGTCCGCCTATCTTTTTTCCGCCATTGCGGGAGAACTGACCGACAATATTGGATATATCACCTTGAATCTTGTTTTGTATTATCTTGCCGATGCGCTGGCAGTCCTGCTCGCGCTTTGGTATGGTAAACACACCCGTGCGCGGGTACATCCCTCCACGGTATTCACCTACCGGATCCTGCCGGATAAGCACACTCCGCTTTTGCGCGCGATCGCATGCTTCACGCTGCTGTGGGTACTCTCCCATCTGCTATTGTACACTGCGCTGACCGTATTTTTTATCCTCGGAAGCGGCGCGCCGGAAACGGCGGAGGAAATCTGGCAAGTACTCTCCCCCTACGCCTCACTTTTGGTACAGGCGGTGTTGGGGTATTTATGCGCAGTCATCCTGATGCTGGACAACCGCCACGCTTTGCGCAATGCGGTATAACGTTCCTTTGAGATAAACAATTTTCCAAAAAACAGGACAACGATCCTATGGAGGTTTTATGGCAATTCAGATTTTCGCAAACGGTTTCAAGCTGGACACCCGTCACACCAGCTATCTCATGCAGATCAACCCCGCGGGGTATCTGTTGCACACCTATTACGGCGGACGCATTTCAGACGACAGCGCCGCCCATCTGCATCCGTCTCCGTTCCGTAATTTCAACTCCTATCCGGACACGCCCATGGGCGCAAAGATCATCCCGGATACGCTGCCGATGGAATATCCGACCTTTGGCGTCGGGGATTATCGGGTGCCGGGCACCATCGCCCTGCATGCGGACGGCAGTCGCGCGTGCGATCTGCGCTACAAATCCTGCAATCTGATGGACGGCACCGTTTCTCTTACGGGACTTCCCACACCGCACACAGCGGACGGAGAAAATGCGCAGACACTGGAAATTTTGCTGTGCGACGATCCGACCGGTCTACAGGTGATCCTCGGTTATACCGTCTATGCGGAAAAAGATGTGATCGTCCGTTACACGCGATTCGTCAATGCGGGGAAAGCCGCGCTCACACTGGAAAAAGCCGCGTCCTTTACGTTGGACTTCCCGACCGACCGTTTTGATTTTATCCGGTTATACGGCGCGTGGGCGGCGGAGCGGCATATCGAACGCACCCCAGTTTGCCACGGACTTTCCGGCTTCACTTCCCGACGCGGTTCCTCCAGTCACTTTTACAATCCGTTTTTCGCATTGTGCGATCACGACGCGACCGAGCACGCGGGCGATGTCTACGGATTCCATCTGATGTACAGCGGCAACCATTCCACGGAAGTGGAGGGAAGCGCGTTCCACGCAACCCGTTGCGTCATGGGTATTGCGCAGGATGGTTTTGCATGGCATCTGGAACCGGGCGCATCTTTTGAAACGCCCGCCGCGCTCCTCACCTTCTCGGAGGACGGTCTGAACGGGATGTCGCAGAATTTCCACACATTTATCCTGCAGAATATCTGCCCGAAACGGTGGATGACCGAGCGCCGTCCGATCCTCATCAACAACTGGGAAGCCACTTATTTTGACTTTAACGAGGAAAAACTGCTCGCCATTGCCAAAACCGCGTCTGCCCTCGGAATTGAAATGTTTGTCATGGATGACGGTTGGTTCGGGCACCGAACCAACGATCAGTCGTCGCTTGGCGACTGGTTCCCCGATCTTTCCCGTCTGCCGGACGGCATTGCGCATCTGGTCAACGCCATCCGCGCAACCGGCATGAAATTCGGCATCTGGATGGAGCCGGAAATGATTTCCCGCGACAGCAAGCTCTTTGCAGCGCATCCGGACTGGTATATTCACATTCCCGGACGCACGGCATCCCTTGGGCGGTGTCAATATGTCCTGGATATGTCCCGCAAGGAAGTCGTGGACTATCTGTTTGACGCCATTTCCAAAATTCTCTCCTGCGCGGAAATTTCTTATCTGAAATGGGATATGAACCGCAACATCACCGACGCGTTTTCCGTGGCGCTTCCCGCGCATTTGCAGGGAGAGTTTCTCCATCGGTATATTCTCGGCGTATACGATCTGATGGGACGCGTGACCGCGGCTTTCCCGGATCTGCTTTTGGAAAACTGCTCCGGCGGCGGCGGACGATTTGATACCGGGATGCTGGCATTCTGCCCGCAGATCTGGACAAGCGACGATACGGATCCCATGGAACGCACCAAAATCCAGTACGGTACCTCGCTTGCTTATCCGATCAGCACCATGGGGGCGCACGTTTCCGCTTCCCCCAATCATCAGACCCACCGCGCGACCGACTTCTCCACCCGCGCAAGCGTTGCTTTCTTCGGCACATTCGGGTATGAACTGGACGTCAACCGTTTAAGCGAAGAAGAACGGGCAATCATCCGTGCGCAATGCGATTTCTACCGTGCGCATTACGAAACCATCAACCGCGGCACGTTGTGCCGCCTGGTCAGCCCATTTGAAAATTCCAACTTCTGCGCATGGGCAGTGCTTTCTCCCGATCAGAAAGAAATTCTGATCTTTGCCGCGCGTTACCGCCATCAGGCAAATCGGGAAGATCTGTATGTAAAGCTACCGTTCGCACCGAAGGAAACCGTATATACCGATCCGGTCACAAACCGGAAATTCCACGGAGACACGCTCGCCCGCGCCGGACTTTGCCTCGTCTTTCCGGAGCACGACAACGCCACCGTAATCCTAACCCTGAAGGCGTAAGCCGCCTTGACGCCGGCTTACCCGATCCCCTCCAAAACAATCCCAAAGCAGAAAGGAATGACGGATATGGAAACCATGTGGGCAGGACGCTTTTCCAAAGCCCTTGACAGCGCGGTCAACGACTTCAATTCTTCCATCCGCGTAGACTGCCGGATGTACCGGCAGGATATTTGCGGTTCCATGGCACACGCCACCATGCTCGCGGCACAACACATCATTTCCAAAGAAGACGCGACGCAGATCGTTTCCGCACTGGAAGAAATTCTGAACGATCTGGAAAGCGGTGCGCTGAAGATCGACGAAACCGCAGAAGATATTCATATGTTTGTAGAAGCGGAGCTGACGCGACGCATCGGAGAAGTCGGCAAACGACTGCATACCGCACGTTCCCGCAACGATCAGGTTGCCCTGGATATCCGCCTTTATTTAAGAGACGCCATCACACAACTGCTCACGCAGGTCAAACAGCTTCTGCAAACCCTGTGTGATCTTGCAGAAGCGCATACCGAAACCATCCTGCCCGGCTATACCCACTTACAGCGGGCACAGCCCATCACTTTCGGGCATCATCTGATGGCATACGCCATGATGTTTCTGCGGGACATCGGCCGTTTTACCGACGCCGGTGCGCGCATGAACGAGTTGCCGCTCGGCGCGTGTGCGCTTGCCGGAACCACTTATGCCACCGACCGCGGGCTGGTGGCAAAGCTCCTGGAATTCGACGCCGTGACGCAGAACAGTTTAGACAGCGTTTCCGATCGGGATTTCTGCATTGAACTTGCCGGTGCCTGCTCGATTCTGATGATGCATCTCTCCCGTTTTTGCGAGGAGATCATTCTATGGTCCTCCTGGGAATTCAAATTCATCGAACTCGATGACGCCTTTTCCACCGGCTCCAGCATCATGCCGCAGAAAAAGAATCCGGACATTGCGGAGCTGGTGCGCGGCAAGACCGGACGCGTTTACGGAGATCTGATGGCGCTTTTAACGCAAATGAAGGGGTTGCCGCTTGCGTACAACAAAGATATGCAGGAGGACAAAGAAGCAATCTTCGACTGCTTTGATACGCTGACGCAGTGCCTTGGCGTTCTGATCCCCATGCTGTCCACCATGCAGGTGCTTCCGGAGAACATGCGCCGTGCCGCCGCAAAGGGATTCATCAACGCCACTGACTGTGCGGATTACCTTGTGAAAAAAGGATTGCCGTTCCGCACCGCGTACAAGATCACCGGACAACTGGTGGCGCACTGTATTGCGGAAAATACCACGCTGGAGGAACTGCCGCTCGCAGAGTACCGCCGCTATTCCGAACTGTTTACGGATGATCTGTACGATGCCATTTCGCTTGCGTATTGCGTACGCTCGCGTATATCCGAGGGCGGGACCGCGCCAAAGTCCGTGGAATCGCAAATTGCCTATGTCCGCAGGTATCTGCACTATTTACGGTAACACAAAACAAAAATCGGGAGCGTCTTTCCTGCACCGTTTGCAGGAAAGACGCTCCCGATTAGGTTTCTTTTTCCATTCCGGCTGTCTTTGCAAAAGACAGGGCCAGCTTCTTTTTCGCTATGTTTGCGCAAGCGATCGTGCACGCCTTTGCAGTGCGCATACGGCAATCTGTGCGCACCCCTACGACTGCGTACTACTTCTGATGTAGCTGCATCCGGCGGCGGCAAGCGGGACAAATCCCGTAAAACAGCACCTGCCGATCGGTCACGGCATAACCGGTTTTCTCCGATACCGCGCGCTCCATGCGCGCCAGAATCTCCTTGTCAAACGGCGCAAGCTCCCCACAGGCGGTGCAGACCATATGGTAATGGGAATAGATCGCTTCTTTTTCCCCCGCATAACGATACCGCGTGGACGCGGTAGAGCCCGCCACCACACGAATGAGCTTTCCCTCCTGCTCAAACGCACTCAGATTCCGATATACGGTAGCAAGACCGATGTGCGTTCCGTTCGCGTCCAATGCCGCGAGGACTTCCTCCGCAGTCAGATCTTCCCCGCGCCGCTCTGAAAAAACTGCGAGCATCAGGGATTTCTGCCGCGTCAGACGTGTATGCTTCTCCTCCATAGGCGAATTTCCTCCGTTTGATCGAGCTTGAGTTTCTGCTTCTTTCAGTATAACGCATTTTTTGTAAAATGTCAAGAGAGGACGTCGGTTTTCGGGATTTTTTCGGAAATTTTCGATTTTTTTGAAAAAATGCTTGACAGCGCGTGCACGGTGTGATACAATCAACACGCAACGGAAAACGCGGGGGTGCTGGCAACGGCTGAGACGGGATTTTTCCCGAACCCTTTACCTGATGCGGATAATGCCGCCGTAGGGAGATCTTTGTTCGTTTCGATTATCATTCGGAATTCAAAAAATCTTGCCGCGGAATCTTCCGTCTGCAAGATTTTTTTATTTTTCGGAGGTGTTTTCATGAAACACAAAAACCTGCAAACCTTAGTGGAATGCGCCATTATGATCGCCCTTGCCACCGTTCTGTCCCTTCTCAAAATCACACCGCCGTTTCTGATCTTCGGCGGCTCCATCACCCTGCTCTCCATGCTCCCGATCGCGGTGATCTCCTGCCGGCACGGGATCGCCATCGGACTGGGAACGGGATTCGTTTACGCGGCATTACAGCTTGTGCTGGATCTCTCCAAAATTCTGACTTGGGGATTAACGCCGGCTGTTTTAGTGGCTTGTTTCTTCCTCGATTATCTGCTCGCGTTCACCGTGATCGGATTTGCCGGCATCTTCCGTAAGAAAGGCACCACCGGCGTATTGCTCGGCACTGCGCTTGCCCTGTTTTTGCGTTTCTTCAGTCACTTCCTCTCCGGACTGGTCCTGTGGGGAATCCCGTCCGAGTATGTGGAACAGTTCCACAACCGCACCGCACTCTATTCCCTCGCATATAACGGTTCTTTCATGTTGCCGGAAATCGTGTTTACCGTGCTTGCGCTGTTCTTCTTTTTGCAGAACGCGCAGTTCCGTCGGTTTCTGCAATTGCCCGCGAAAAACGCATCAGACGCGGCAGAGCCGCAAGCCTGATGCGTCACACCCAAAAAGGAAACGCCCATCTTTCGATGGGCGTTTCCTTTTTTACAGATTTGCATAACAGTCTTTGACCGGTGCAATGGCGGCAGGAAGATTTTCCTGCATCTGCTTCAGCAGCGAATCCGCACGCGTTTCATAAACCTTTGCCCGCTCCGGCAGATCCATGGAGATCAGCCTTGCGGCAAGCCGGAAGGCGAAGGCAGGCGCGAAGCAATCGGGGAACGGGAACCGCTGTGTCAATGCCTGTACCGGCTGTGGACACGGTACGCGAAGCCCGCTCTGCGCAAGCTCATACGCTTCATATGCCGGAAAGAATTCCCCCAGCAGCAAATTGGTTAATCCCAGCATCTGCGCGTTATAAAAGGTGGCTTTTGTTGCTTCTTCGATCAAGGACAGTGCCATCTGACACACCTGCTCACATTTCATGCGGTGCTCCTTATGCCAGATTCAGATCCAGCAATACGATCTCCTTCGGATACACGATTTTCGCTCCATATAAGTGTAACCCTTTCACCGCGTCCGCAAAACGATGTTCCGGACGGTAAGCCTCCACGCTGTTGACCTGTTCTGCAAATGCAACGGCACGTTTGGTGCGGGCAAGACATTTGTGATAGACCGCCTTGTTTTCCCCCTCTGCCGTGCAGATATTATTCGATACATACACCTTGAAGCCGATAAACGTACCGAGCAGACCTTTCTCCATCACTTCCTGCGATTCGGTGGTCAAGATTTTCGCTTTCAGTAGCAAAGCCGCCACCTCCGGCGAAACCTCCAGAACCGTTTCGGTATTACTGCCCACATTGTTGGCAAGCAGTTTGGTTCTCACCTTGAGCAACAGATCCAGCATATCCGTATATGCCGCGGACGCCTTACTCACGGTATTCGCCGCACTGATACCGGTATACAATCCGTATACGTACCGATCCGCGCTGTTGGCAAGCGCACTTGCCGCGCGGCTCATCGCATGCTGCATCAGCTTCGGATTCTGCTGGGCGCGGTCCACATCGTCAATCTGGAAATTGAATCCCTCTACCTGGTCGATACGAAGTTGCGTCTTGGTGCTGTCCAGCGTCTGCAATGCGCTGATGTCGCTGTTTTTCGTGTAGGAAAAAACGTGAATGTCTTCAATGCCGCAGATATTCACGGTATCGCCCGCACGGCGGATACTGCCTTCAAAATCGCGGTTGCAGTTACGCACCGCAATGTACTCTTTGTCCAGTTCCTTGTGCAGGGTTTCACTCCATACAGTCGAAATAAAATCATTGATTGCCATCATTCATTCTCCTTTTTTGTTTTCTGTTTGGTTTTCTTGTGGATTTTTCTTTAATCCGGTTTGCGTTTCAAGCTGTTCAGCACGCTCTGATAATGCCGGTGGATCTGCCCCGGCGTCATCCTGCGCACTTCTTCCAGTGTAAACGAACCGTCCTCGCCGCCGTCATGACAGACCTGACCGCTTGCTTTCGTAACATTCTGCGCGTTGATTGCTTCCGCCTGTCTGCAAAGCAGCAACTTTTTGCGTTCATACAGCGCATATGCCGCGGCAAGCGGCAGTTCCTCCGCTTCTTTCACTTCCTGCGGAAGTCCGTCTAAGGGAATACCGGGATATAACAGGGAAAATTCCAACGTTTCTCTTGTTTTGGTTTCTTTCGCGGTAAGCTCCGCCTGCAAACGTTGAATTTCCGCCTTTAACGCCGGGATGTCCTCCGTCAGCGGGGTAGGTGTAGGTTTTTCCGCGCTTTGTGCGGCAATTTCTGCGGCGGCAAATTCCGCCGCGGTTTTGGATTCCGTCGCCATGCTTATTCCTCTTTCTTTCTCTGAATTTCTTCCAGCAGTGCATCCCGTTCGGCAAGCATGCCGTCCGGCAAACGCGCAACATACTGTGCAAGCGTAATGTATCCGCCATCCAAAAGTTTATCCAGTACCGCCATCTGTGCGGACTGCGTGAGCCGGATCCCGCTGCCGACCTCCACTTTTGCACGCAATAATAACCCGCGCAAAGCGGAAAAATCACAGCTTTCCCGATGCATGCCGTCCTGATCTTCAAAAGCCAGCAGTCTGCCCGCACCGTAGTATTCGCACATCATATCCGCAAAAATCAGCGCCAGCTCCTCCACGCAGCGGCAAAGCCGTGCGCGTACATTTTCCAATGGCAATACCGCGGCTTCCCGCATGGCAAGAATCGCGCTGGTGTTATTCGCCGCGCCTTCTCCGAGCGCGGTTTCGGTCGCGCCCGCCAGTTCTTTGGTCTGGGATACAGTCATTTTTATGACATCCAGATAACAAGCCTGTAATTCTCCGACGCCGACAGTCGTCACCGCGCCGTTGACGTCGCCCCCCAGAATACCGATTGCCTGCCCGACTTCGTTTGACCATTCCGGGATGCGTTTTTTATCATAGATCACTTTGGAGAAAGCTGTGTCCATCATGTGCTTCATCACCATAGCGTACGCCTTGTTGATGTATTTCTGGTTCTGAATCATCCCGCTGACCGGCGCACAGCCATGATAGCTGTGCTTGGTCGGATCCCAGTGAAAATACGCGATCGGGTATCGGGTTAAACCGGTGTCCGCATGCTGGATCAGTGCGCCGCGCACCGCGCGGTCAAAGCTGATTTTTCCGTCCGACCGACGGTAAAAACGGATCAGATAGGTAGCTTTCTGCGCGTCTCTATCTTCCGTTTCGCTTTCCGCATCCTCCGCGTCGTCCGCAACGATTGCCGCAATCGTCTCCGCACCGCACCCGCAAGCCGCGGCTTCCCGGCGCAGACGCGATACCGGCGCCCGCCCCGCTAAGATCACATATTCCTGCGATTGGAGATCATCCTTGGTCACATCCGCCACAAACAACTGCGTCGCATCCACGCGTTCCGTCACAAAATCTCCTGCAAACGGCTGTCCGGTCGGCACGGTCGGATCCCAGTAGGTATAAAACACCGCGTCTCCTGTCAGCGCCGCGTCAAACAATCCTTCCCGCAAAAGCGCATCCATGTGATTACGCTCCCAGCGAAACTGAAAATAACGGTTGCAGGCAGCAATGCTGTCCGCATAACGCGCCGCGTGCTCCGCGCTCTGCACATAAGGCAGTGCGTCCGCACTGTACCGGACATACAGCCGATTGGCAAGCACCGTGCTGACCAAATAATGCACTGTGCGCCGGATCACATTGAATACCGGACAGGGCAATCCCTTCGGCGGAGTGCCGTTCCACTGATCCCCCCGGAAGAAGCGCTCATTTTCCCGCGCCCTTTCGCAAAAGCCGATCTGCCGGTGATACGCTTTGCCCGCTTCATATTGCCGGAATATCGTCTCCGGCGTCCATTCGTTTTTCGTTTCGATCATCCTCATTCCTTTCTGTTTGCGTTATCGCTGCAATAGAGTCAGAAACCGCTCCCATTCCGTTTCCGCTTTCGGAGTTCCCCGCGTCCGACGCAAAGTAAAGCGTTTAAGCGGCTGACGCCGCAGGCGTTGCCGGGTGTAATAGCACCCCAACAAAAACCCCGCTACAAACGCGGCAAACACCGCAAGTGCCGCCACAATCCAAAAAACTGTCTCCATAGAAACGCCTCCTTATCCTTCCCCATACAGCCAAAGCTGTAACCCGCAAACGCCCACATCGCAGGCATCCTCCGCAGTAATGCGCACTTTCAGCCGATTGGTCAATACCAACCGTGCGCCAAGGGAAACCGTCTGCCCATACCATGCGTCCTGCCCGCAACGGACGTGCGGAAACCGCATCACGGTGCGATCTCCCGTAAAAACGGCGGAAACCTCCGTCGGTTCCTTGGAAAACAACGTCACAGACGCACAAAGCAAGGTTTTTCGTCTGCCGTCTTCCGTAAAGCGCGGAATTTCTCCCTCCCACACCGCAACAATCGTTTCGCCGTCATCATCACAACAGCCCTCATCCATGCAAAACAGACCGCAATCCCGATAAAATCCGATCGCGCCTGCCGCAGAACAGAATCCTTCTGCGTCGATCCCGTCGTAACGATACCACACGTCGCGATCACATTGATAGATCCATAATTGTGTGTCGGTCTGTAAAAGCAACTCTCCGGTCAAGAAATTCACCGCCGTCCTGACACCCGCAAACGCTGTTGCGGGCAGTTGCCCCGCGATCGGATCGGAGATCCGCGTACATTTGTGTTCTCCCTGCACCGAGGCAGCTTCCCAGCGATACACGGCTTTGCCATCACAGGAATATGTCTGCCTGCCGATAACTCTGTACGCTTTTGGGGGAGAGATTTCCCAGATCACCGCGTAAAAGATACAGTGCAAAATTCTTCTGTGCACTTTGGTATGCCGCGCTCCAGACCTGATGCTCCGTAAACAGTAACAGATGATCGAAGCACCGACAAACCCCCGTCACCGGTTCCTGCCCCCTGCCGACAGTGAAATGCGCCTCCTGCGGCACGTAGGTCGGTCCCTGCTCCGCATCCGCGGAAAACCATACCTGTCCGCCTTCTCCGCCGAAAAACAGCAAGCGCACATCGCCGCTTCCGCCATAACGGTAGACATGCGGACAGGCGGTCAGCTTTTCCCGACCGCTCGGTGCCGAGCGGCGATAGCAAATCTCTACATACTCCTCGCTTGGCAAAAACGCCGTCTGCATTTTCACCGCCATACGCCCGTCCGTACCCGGCGCTTCCACCACGGTGAAGTCCATACAGGTCATCCCACCGCGCTTTACCCACAACACCCCCACTGCACTTTCCGGCAAGGTAAAGGTATCCGTATCGGTACGAAAACGAAACGTCGCCCGTCCATAGGCACTGAGCAGATTGACCGCCTCCTGCTCGCTTCCGATTCCGGTCGCCGGATCTACTGCGCAAAACCGGAGCGGGATATATCCCTCCACCGGCGTGATCTGCGCGCCATGGCACACAGAATACTCTTTTCCGTCCAGAAAATACAACGCACCATGAGAAAAAAACATCTCCACCTGTGCAGACGTACTGCCGGACGGAAGCTGCGCCACAGTCTGCAATTTTGCGCGGGCGGGGGAATAGCGGTAAAGCGTATTCTGACAAACCAGATACCACGCATATTCCGTATCTGTATCCAGCTTGCAATAGCAGATCCCCGACGGCTTGGCAGGCAATGTGCAAACGCGCGCATACCCGCTCCGTTTTTTCAGATAGCCATTTTCATCCACACGAAAATTCAACATCTGCGTGGCTTCCCCCTGCGTCAGAAGCGCTTCTCTGCCGGGTTTGGCACAAAGCCCGCGGAAAGCGGTTATTTTCAGTTCTTTTTGATTCGTATTCACCCTAACCTCCTTTAACTGTAAATCCAATCCTGCACCTCCGCATACGCCGCGTCACTTTCCCACACCGGCATACCGGAATTCGCGCCGTCCACCGACATCAACGCATACCGCAGTGCTTCCGGCGCATGGGTGATCGCGTGCGGATGATCGGAAACATCCTCCGCCCGATGGCGGTCAAACGTCAGCGCAGGCAGACAGCGGATCAACTCCGTACAGGTGGAAAAGATCCGCAGACGCGGCGGCGTACCCGCCGTGCATCGTAAAAATTCCCGCACCGTCCGCCAGCCGATGATCCGACGATCGTCCGCACGGCACAGCGGCGGCAGGTCCGGCGTGCGCTCCATAATTTCCACCCCGCTCGCACCGCTGTCCTGTCTGCGGTTCCAAAGATCGGGGCTTGCCGCAATGTACGCCACGGGTTCCGTCCGGCAATGTGCCGCCACCTGTTCTGCCGCCTCCGACAACGTCAATCCGGACAGGCAAAGCTCTCTTATGACAAGATAGGTTCCATCCGGCAAAGCCGCCAGCCACAGCACTGCCAAGCGGTCAAAGCCATAGTCCATCGCCGCAAAATACCGGCTTCCTTCGGGCAAAACCTTTGGGGAAATCACATGTTTTTCACGGGAAAACTCCGGAAAATACTGTCCTTCAAACAGATCCCATTCGCCGTCCAGCCACGCGCGACGCAGTGTTTTCGGCAAGCTTTGCAATTGCGCGACATACGACGGATCTGCCTGTAAAAGCGGAGCGTTGTCATACACCCGCGCCGCAATAAAGCCATATTCCTCCGGACGCTCCGTTCCCTGAAACTGCCGATCCACAAACAAACGCTTTACCCATGCGTGCCCGATCCCTCCGGGGTTACAGGTGAGGTACATCCGTTTCGGCGCGGTGTTTACTCCACGCAAGCACGCTTTCAGCGTCTGGAACTGGTATTCAGTGAACTGCGTCGCTTCGTCCATGGCAATCACGTCATATTCCTGTCCCTGGTATTGCAGTACGTCTTTTTCACAGGCAAGATAGCCGAGAGAAATGCGGCTTTGATTCGGGAAAGTGAAACATTTCTGCGCATCCGTGTATCCGGCGATCCCTTTTAGCTCCGCAAGGAGCGGCAGAAGATGATTTTCCCGCAGTTCCGGATAGGTCCGGCGGATAATCAGCGCACGCAATCCCGCATACCGCAATGCCATCAAGATCAGCTTGCGCCGCAATGCCCATGATTTTCCGCCGCCCCGTGCCCCGCCGTAAGCGGTATACTTACAGCGGGAATCAAAAAATGCCTTCTGCTTCTCGCTCGGCTTCCCCCGTAAGCGCACCGTGTGGGACGACGGGCGCGTTTCGTTACGCGCCATCCGCGATCGGATCATGCTCGCACAGAATCTTCAGCGTACCGTCCGTATCCTGCTCCTCCACCGCGCAAACGCGTTCCAATAGGAACGCCATGGTAGCAGACGCGTTCGGTGCTTTTTTGTTCAGCGCTTCATCCATAAAAGTGGACTGTGCCAGATCGTAATACAACGGATATACCGTGCGTAAAGACGCAAAATCCGTGCGCCGGATCTTGCAGAAGCGGCAGAAACCCGCGACATTCGGGAGTCGCTGCGTTTCTTTCGCGTTGCAGTATTTGACATAAGCCTTCAGTTTTCTGCGAAATACCGCTTCGCTTCCGAACACCGGCTCTGCCGGATCTATTTTGCTTTCCATATTCCTTCCTCCTTTCTGCTGTGCCCTCAGTATACCGTATGATTTTGTACGATACAGTAGCAGAATGTTGCAAACCGTCTTAATTTTCGAACATTTGTTCTGATTTATTTTTTCTTCCCGCCTCTCAAGCCCGTTTTTTCGACAGATGCGGCTGCTTTTTCCAAAATCCGCTTGCAAACGCAAACCGTCTGTGCTACAATGAAAGAAAAAAGGGCGCGCCCCAAATACAGAAAGGATTTTTTTATGATTCGTATCGGCGTACAAAGCGGTCACATTTTCAATGACAGCAATTTGGAAGAAGGATTTGCACAGTTGGAGCAGGCAGGCTTTGACTGCGTGGATTTCAACATCGACGAACAGCTTCCCGGTTCCCAAATCTACCGTGGGGAGATCAGCGGTCTGTTCACAAAAAGCACAGAAGAAATCCTTGCCCACTATCAACCGCACAAAGAAGCCGCAAAACGGCACCACATCGCGTTCGGTCAGATGCACGCGCCGTTTCCGGTCTACCTGCCGGGAAATGAAGATATGAATCGTTTCCTGGTAGAAGTCATGCGAAAAAGCATGGCAGTCTGCCAGCTATTGGACTGCCCGTATCTGGTCGTCCATCCGGCAATCCTCGCGCATGAGCTTGGAAAAGAGGAAGAAAAGCGCGTCAACTACGCGTTCTACCGTGCTCTGATCCCATCTGCAAAGCAATACGGCGTGAAGATCTGTTTGGAAAACATGTTCACCGTTTTACATGGCAAGATCCGCGAAGCGGTGTGCTCCGACTTCAAGGAAGCGGTGGAATACATCGACACGCTCAATGCGGAAGCGGGAGAGGAACTGTTCGCGTTCTGTTTTGATTTAGGACATGCGACGATTCTCGGCAAAGACATCCGGGAAAGCATCCGGTTGCTCGGCTCCCGTTTGCAGGTTCTGCATGTACACGACAACAACGGCGAAGAAGATCTGCATTTAATGCCGTTTACCTACGCGCACAACTGGGGCATGGATCTTGTCACCGACTGGGAGGGCTTTGTCAAAGGTCTGCATGAGATCGGATTTTCCAAAACAGTAAGTCTGGAGACGTACCGCGTCATGGACGCATTCCCGAAAGAAATCCGCCCGCAGGCGTTGGCATTGCTCGCCGCGTCCGCACGATACCTTGCCAATCGGGTAGAAAACGGCTGATCGGATTTGGCAATATGGTCAAAATATTTTTATCAAATTGTCTATAATTCTAATAGACAATCCCCTAATTTTGTGATAAAATAGAGAAAAGGAGAGTTTTCTCCCAAATCGAATTCGGAGGACAATCTATGAAACGATTTTTCTTGATTCTCACTTGTCTTACCCTTTTGCTGTGCGCGTTCTGCCTTGTCAGCTGTGGGGACGATCCCGCACCGACACCGGATAAACCCGCAGACTGGCGCGTTACGTTCCGTGATCGGGAATACACCTACACCGGCAATCCCATCACCTTTGAAGTGCAGTCCCTGCCGGAAGGCGCAACCGTCACTTACGATCAGAACACCTATACCGACGTCGGCGTTTACACCGTCACCGCTACCGTCACCGCATCAAACGGTTATACGGCAAGCTACACGGCAAAGCTCACCATTCTGAAAGCTACGCCGTCCATTTCCGCCGTTTCCGCAGGGGAATGCAAACCGGGCGAAGCGCCGGTTCTCACAGCAGATACCAAAGTGAAAGGAAAGGTTACCAGCGATACCGCCTTATCGGAAGGCGTCAATCTCTGCAAATGGACTTTCACGCCGGAAGATACGCATAACTACGGCTCCGTCAGCGGCGAAATGCTGGTGCTTGCATTGCCGGACTGGAGCAATGTCACCGTCATTCACAACGCCCAAGAGCTGCTCGCGTTTGCAAAGAAAACCGAAACCGATAGCTTTTCCGGCAAGATCGTGGTGCTTGCCGCAGATATTGCGCTCAATGCAACCGCAAAAAGCGATTGGTATGAAAAAGCGGATGTCGTCGCCTTCACGCCGATCGGTACCGAGGACGCCCATCCGTTTGCCGGTACCTTCTACGGCATGGGACATACGGTCAGCGGCGTGTACATCAAACAGACCGTAACGCAAAATCTCACCGGCAACGCCGGACGCGGATTCTTTGGTTATGTTACCGGAAAAGTCTACGATCTTGCCATAAAAGAAGCCTATCTCGACATCACCTTGGACGCGCCGAAAACGGACGGCAAATTCAGCTTTGACCGCATCCTTTCCGCAGGCATTTTAGTCGGCGGCGGAAACGGCAATACCGTTATTGAAAATTGCATCGCCACCGGACGGGTAATCACGAACAGTACCGGACGGCTTTCCAACGGGAACACCTCCTTGGACAGCGGTCTGTTCTGCGGGTTCTTGATGAACGGCAGTGTGAAAAACTGCGGTGCAGTCGGTATCCTCACCCGCAACGGCAGCAATACCGGCGCGGGATTGTTCACCAGCGGCGCATCCGTCGGCTCCTTCTCCGGATGTTATGCCGCCGTAACCGGCGTCGTCAAAAACAACGACGGTTCCACCGGCAGCTTCTCCAATTTCGATAAATGGAGCGGTGGCGGTGTCAAATTCGAAAACTGCTATGCGGTCGGAAGCGGTTCTGCCGGAAAAGCGGAGGGCGTGACCGACGCAAAAGCCTACGGCAAAGAAGCCGAGAAGAATCTGACCAAATTGGATTTTACCAATGCCTTTGTCGCAAAAGACAATTCCTATCCAATCCCGAAAATTTTCGTTCTTGCAAATAAGGAGTTCAAAGTAATGAATCTCTCCGGTATTATGACGTTAAACAGCACTTTCACGGATCATATGATCCTCCAACGCGGCAAACCGATCCGACTCTACGGCACCGGCAACGGTGTGGTAACTGCAACCATTGCCGGAAAGACCGTGACCATCGTTTCCGATAACGGCACTTGGGAACTGGAGCTTCCCGCACTCGCCGCCAGCATGGAGCCGCAAACCTTGACGATCCAACTCGGCAACCGCACCATCGTACTTACCGATATTCTCATCGGAGACATTTATATCGCTTCCGGGCAGTCCAACATGGAGCTTCCCTTGAAAGGTACCGATCATCCGGAGGATGCAAAGAATTATCCCAACATCCGCGTCTTCAAAAACGGCGGCTGGGATGCCGTTACCACGATCAATGCAAGCTCCCTCTCAGCCATCGCTTATTATTTTGCAGAACATCTTTACACGGAACTGGACGAATCCATTCCGATCGGCATCATCAACGCAAGCCGCGGCGCAACCCGTGTAGAATCCTGGACCTGTCCCGACTGCGCGGACAGAGAACCGTATCTGTCTTATCTGAAAGATCCGCACTCCGACGCCAAAAATTACGCGTCGCAAAATGCCAACCACTATTGCTATCACAACTACATTGAACCGCTGGGTGCCTTCCCTGTTGCCGGCGTTCTTTGGTATCAGGGAGAAAGCAACCGCGGAATCGGGGAAGCCAAGTATTACGGGGAACTGTTTCAAAACATGGTGAATTGCTGGCGCAAAGTGTTCCGCGATGAAAGTCTGCCGTTCTACACCGTGCAGATTATGCCGTATGCAGGCGGCGCAGAGGTGGATGAATACAACATTCGTTTCAACCAGGCAGAATGCGCAAAGAATATCGACGGCGTTTATCTTGTCACCATGGCGTCCAAGGCGGACTGCGTATTGAAAAACGGGGGATTGGATATTCACCCGATGAACAAAAAGCCAATTGGCGTAGCACTCGCCCGCGCGGTACTGACTGAACAATATCACAAAAACGGCGAATATCAGGATGCGCTGCTCTACTGCGGTCCGCTGTACGACAAAGTGCATGTAGAGGGAAACAAGATCATCGTTTCCTTCACCAACGTCGGAGACGGCTTGGTCTGCTGTGATAAGACCGGCACTGCGGTGGACAGCTGCACAACTTCCGTCACCGATGTACAGATCTGCGGTGCGGATGGCAAGTGGTACAACGCAACTGCCACGATCGTCGGCAACACCATTGTCGCAACCTGCGATCAGGTGGCAAATCCCGTCGGCATCCGGATGGGACACCGGAATATCCCTGCCCATAACCTGTACAATTCCTTAGACGGCAAGAGCCTGTACTATGCTTCCTCTTTTGAATTGTTTGTAACCGCAGAATAACCGATCTCTACAAAGCAACAGGGCGTCGTCCTTTCTGCACTGCCCCAAATTGTACGGACAGCACAAAAAAGAGTCTCAAGGTAGAAA